>Ga0255379_10062_pt1 | contig 16273 bp, 7 predicted proteins | sample ANMaggSeSYBR01I3_FD_182105 | JGI IMG/M metagenome (GOLD analysis project Ga0255379, IMG submission 182105) | Sediment cell enrichment communities from methane seep in Santa Monica Basin, California, United Staets - ANME aggregate JGI... | ecosystem: Environmental > Aquatic > Marine > Cold seeps >... | reverse complement strand
GAAAGAGATAAAATACTTCTATCGGCGGACACGAATGCTTATGATGGTGTGGGAAAAAATAAGTCTTCTAAAGAGATAATTAGTGACACGATTGAGGAAGTTGACCGGCATATAGAGGCGCTCAAAACATCTTATGTTGATATTTTCAGATATACTACCTGGAGTAATGAATATAATGAAATGGGATTAAAAGCAGGTTTAGAGGCTTTTAAGATTCTGAAAAAAGACGGCAAGGCAAGATTCTTTTCAATTTCTAATCACAATCCGAAAGATTTGTTTAAAATGATTGATGAAATACCCGAACTCGAAATATTGTATATACCGTACAGTTATATTACGAGAAAGGCAGAGGAAGTCCTGCCGGCTGCGAAAGAAAAAGGGATCGGGGTTATTTGCATTAAACCATTTGTAAGGGGAACACTCTTTAATATTGAAAATATTGACCTTAGTGAGATGGGCGGGACAATAGGCGAAATGCTCAAAGAATCGGAGAAAACTCAGGAGGAACTTTTAAAAGAGACGAAACAAAGCCTTGCGCTGGTAAATCTAAAATTTATATTGGACAATGAGAATATATCAACCATTATCCCCGGAATGGAGACATTAGATGAGGTAAGAGAGAACGTCAGGGCTTCTTATGAAGGGAAAATTACGGATTCTGATTTGGCACTGCTTGACGGTTTCTGGAATAATCATCAGGGAGAATCCTGTATAAACGAAATGTGCAGCGGAAAATATCATTTTTTAAGGCAGTGGAGGAGCTGAAAATGAGGTTCAAATGGATATGTCTGTTTGCAGTTTTCATCATTGTGTTTTTTTGCATATTACCTGTTTCAAATTATGCTGTTCAGGATATGGAAAATCCCTGCTTTTTCTGTCATGCGGATTTATTCTTTGAAGTGCAGGACGGCGCTCATGAAAATAACGGGATAGACTGTTTTGCCTGCCATGGCGAGAGTAAAGGACATAACAATGCAGAAGACAACAGCATTAAGCCTGATATAATAATTAAAAAGTTAGACGCAGCAGAATTTTGCGGAGATTGTCATGACAAAGAATTAAAGGATTTTTCATTAAGCATACATGCCAGGGGTATTGGTAAAACTAAAAATGTCCCGACATGTATTGACTGCCATAATGGTCACCGGTTTGAAAAGAAAATTGATAATAAAAAATGCCTTGGGTGCCACGGGGAAAAATTAGAAAAAGACAAATCGGTCATTGGAATTTGTGAAAATGAGATAAAGCTGTACCAGGCACATTCCCTAAAAAAAATAGAGAACAACTGATAGTTCTTGGTAATAGAAAACATTGTTTAGTTTTAATTTCATAGCAGGATCAGTAAATGGTATTTGAAAAACTATTCAAAGTAACTGTGCTGATAGTGAGTTTATTCGTTTTAGTTGTCAGTGTAGTTTTTGGGCAAAATGAACTTGATCAATCCCTGTATTTAGATTCCGGTCAATCTATGGAAAAAAGGGTCGAAGACCTTCTTGCCAGGATGACACTGGCGGAGAAGGTCGGTCAGATGAATATGCCGGCTTTGTTTGTAAGCGGAATGGGAAAGGATATACCTGAAAAGTTGGAGGGATGCAGAAAATTCACGGAAGGGAAATATGTTGAAGGTGTTGGACCTGCCGGGGGATTTTTTACAATTGCGAATATTACTTTACATAAAGGTACATACCAGCAGGCAGTTTTTTTTAACGAGCTTCAAAAAATAGCGATTGAGAAAACAGAGTTAGGGATTCCCCTGCTGCAGACTGAAGAGGGAACTCACGGATTGCAGTGCTCCGGTGGTACAATTTTTCCTGAGGGACCTGCGATTGGCAGCACATGGAATATGGATCTGGTGGAAAAGATATATGCGATTGCAGCCCGCGAAGCAAGGGCGGTCGGAATACATCAACTGTTCACCATTGTTGTTGAACCGATCAGAGACCCAAGATTAGGGCGGAATGAAGAAGCATACAGTGAAGACCCGTATCTATGTTCCCGAATTACAGCCTCAATTGTTGCAGGAATGCAGGGAGATGATATTTCAGCAAATGACAAAGTCGTTGCCGGGCTCTGCCATTTTCCTTGTCAAAGTGAACCGGTAAGCGGTTTGGAACGCGGTGCTATGGAGATATCTGAAAGAAAACTGAGGGAAGTATACATGCCGCCCTGGATTGCAGGCATTAAAAAAGGGGGGGCGCTGGCTGTAATGGCTACCTATCCGACAATCGATGGAGTGCCTGCACATGCCTCAAAGTTTCTGCTGACGGATCTTCTCAGGGGTGAACTTGGATTTGACGGTTTGGTGCTTAGCGAAGGTTTTGGTATCTCAACAATTGTATCTGAACGTCTTGCTTCAAATCAAAAAGAAGCAGGTGAATTAGCCCTTAAGGCCGGGCTTGATATAGGAGATACTTTTGAAGAAGGATATATGAAACCGCTTGTTGAAAATGTAAAAGAGGGAAATGTTTCTATGGACTTAATAGACAGGGCGGTCAGAAGAATTCTTCGTCAGAAACTCAGGCTCGGTTTATTTGAGAACCCATATGTTGATCCGGATTATGCAGTTGAAATCACTCATACGGAGGAAAGTCAGAATGTTGCTCTGGAGGCTGCCCGAGAGGGGATTGTATTGCTGAAGAATGAGAATAACCTCCTGCCTCTGAAGAAGGATATAAAAAGAATTGCGGTTATAGGACCAAATGCAGACCATGAACTCAACCAGCTTGGAGATTATACTGCTATGGTTGTATTGCAGGATATAGTAACCGTGCTGGATGGTATCCGAGACAAAGTTTCCGATAAAACTAAAGTGGAATATATAAAGGGATGCAACGTGATTGTAACCGATTACAATGAGATTTCCAAGGCAAAGAGAATAGCAAAAAGTGCTGATGCTGTGGTCGTTGTGCTCGGTGAAAATGAGTGGAGCGCCCCGAATGGGACAGGGACTGACGGGGAGGGATGTGATGTGGCGAGTCTGGATTTGACGGGGCTGCAGGAGGAACTGCTTAAGGCGGTTTATGAATCGGGTACTCCGACGGTACTTGTATTAATTAACGGCAGACCCCTGTCAATACGCTGGGCTGCAGAACATATCCCCGCAATAGTGGAGGCGTGGTTACCGGGAGAAAAAGGCGGACACGCAGTTGCCGATATTTTATTCGGAGATTATAATCCAAGTGGAAAATTGCCGGTAACTTTCCCTCGCCATGTAGGACAAATCCCAGTATACTACAATTATATGCCTTCAAAATGGCAGCGTATTAAACAAAGAAGGGGGAATGCATATGCAGATATGCCTGCCTCACCATTGTGGGAGTTCGGTTTCGGTCTTAGTTATACGAAATATGAATACAGCAATCTTCAAGTTACTCCAAATGAAATAGGTCAGTATGGTGAAGTTGAAGTGAATGTAGATGTTCAGAATATTGGAGAACGTACCGGTGATGAAATCGTTCAGTTATATATAACCGATATGAAATCTACCATATCAGTTCCTGCAATTGAACTGCAGGGATTTAAAAAGGTATCACTCAAGCCGGGTGAAAAGAAAACAGTCACATTCAAACTTAATTATGAAAATCTTGGTTTGTATAACAGGTTCCTGGAGTTTGTTGTCGAGCCGGGAAAATTTGAAGTTCTTGTTGGGAGTTCCTGTGAAGATATTCGGGTTAAGAGTAGTTTTTCAGTAAAAAACTAAGAACAAATAATTTTGTGGGATTAATTCTAAGGAATTAAAAATGATAAAAACACGATTGTTACTTGTTATTATAGCTCTGCAATTTATAGTTTGTAATTTAGTCTATGCTAATCCAATTCGATTACATCCCTATAATAAACATTATTTTCTATTTCGTGGCGAACCAACCATCCTTATTACGACTGGTGAGCATTATGGTTCCGTGCTTAATCTCGATTTCGATTATATAAAATACCTGAATACATTAAAATCTTCCGGTTTGAATTATACAAGGATTTTTACTGGTACACATGTTGAATACAGCGGATTTTTCAGTATTGAAAATAATACTCTTGCACCTGCTAAAGGACGTGCTATTGTACCATGGGCACGAAGTAATGTCCCTGGTTACAAGGGGGGTGGAAATAGATACGATTTTGACAAGTGGAATCCTGAATATTTCAACAGATTAAAGGATTTTATTTCTGAAGCTGGGAAGCGAGGTATCATAGTTGAAGTGACACCATTTTCTTCGATTTACGAAGAAAATCTCTGGTCATATAATCCATTGAATCCATCAAATAACGTTAATGAGATAGATTCCATTAACTTCAAAGATGTACACACATTAAATAACGGCAAGATATTAAAGTATCAGGAAAATTTGGTTCGAAAAATTGTACGGGAGTTGAATGAATATGATAACATATTTTATGAAATTCAGAACGAACCATGGAGTGACCAGACCGTAACTACCCATATATTGAATCAGTATGACGAAGAATCAAATAAATCTTGGAAAAGAATAGTTGACCTGGCATCTGATGCTTCATTGGAGTGGCAGAAACATATTGCTTCAATTATAAAAGAGACAGAAACTGGTTTAAAGTATGAACATTTGATAGCACAGAATTATTGTAATTTTTATTTTCCGGTGAGAATTAAAGAGTTTTCCCCCGATATATCAATTATCAATTTTCATTATGCCTGGCCGGAAGCTGTGTGCCTTAACTATGGTTTGGATAAGGTTATCAGCTTCGATGAATCAGGATTCGCTGGTATAGAAGATAAAACCTATAGAAAGCAGGCATGGAATTTTATTTTAGCTGGTGGAGGAGTATTTAACCATCTTGATTATTCATTTGCTGTAGGAAACGAGGATGGGACATTTCAGGGTTATACCTCTTCAAATCCGGGAGGGGGTAGTCCCAACCTGCGTTCACAGATTAAAGTACTCAAGGATTTTATGTATAGTTTCGACTTTATCAAATTAAAACCGGACATAATGCTTGTTAAAAAAGCACCGGGTGTTTTCACAAGAGTATTGGCTGAAATTGGTAAGCAATATGCTATATATATTGATGGTGGAGAGAAGTGTGACCTGGAGTTGGAATTACCTGAGGGAAAGTATATCGTTGACTGGGTTAGCACAAAAAACGGCAATATTGAAAAAACAGAAACCGTTGCCCATACTGGTGGCTCTGTTACTTTAATAAGCCCAATGTATAATGAGGATATTGCGGTGCGTATTAAAAAAAATACAAGATAAATCAGTGTTTAAAATTTAATATATTCATAAAGGAGGAAGAATGTCTTTTTGGAGGAAATTTGCAGCAGCATTATTAATCATAGGTTTAATTCTTATGTTTAGTAATACTCATAGTATTATTTTTGGTCAGAACAAATCTGTGACACCTGTTTATTTGGATCCAAATGAGCTGGTTGAAAAAAGAGTCGAAGACCTTCTCGGCAGGATGACGCTGGCGGAGAAGGTTGGACAGATGAATATGCCGTGTGTTTATGTTGGGGGATTGGGCAAAGACATACCGGCAAAAACTGAAGGGTGCAGGAAGTTTACGGAAGGAAAACATGTTGAAGGTCTCGGACCTGGCGGCGGATTTTTTACACTTGCAAACAATATACTGCATGAAGGAACCCATCAGCAGGCAGAGTATTTCAATGAACTTCAAAAGATAGCAATAGAAAAGACACGGCTGGGGATTCCGCTTTTACAGACAGAGGAAGGGACACACGGGTTGATGTGTTCCGGCGGTACAATATTCCCGGAGGGCTTGGGGATTGGAAGCGCCTGGAATATGGATCTGGTAAAGGAGATTTATACCATTGCTGCAAAAGAAGCAAGATCTGTTGGAATTCACCAGTTATTCACTCTCGTTGTTGAACCGAACCGGGATCCGCGGCTTGGACGGAACGAGGAGGGATACAGCGAATGCCCCTATTTATGTTCACGAATTGCAGAGTCAATAGTCGGAGCGGTTCAGGGTGACGACATATCTGCAGAAGATAAAGTAATTGCGGGGCTTTGCCATTACCCCGGACAGAGCGAGCCGGTAAGCGGTATGGAACGCGGTGCTATGGAGATATCGGAAAGAAAACTGAGGGAAGTATTTCTTCCCCCGTGGGTAGCGGGTATTAAAAAAGCCGGTGCATTGGGAGTGATGGCTACATATCCTACTATTGACGGCGTACCTGCACATTCTTCGTATAGGGTTTTAACAAAAATACTCCGTGAGGAACTGGAATTTAAAGGTTTGGTTCTCGGAGAAGGCGGCGGATTATCCACGATTATGAGGGAACGTACCGTAGAGACTCAGAAAGAAGCAGGAATAAATGGACTGAAAGCCGGTGTTGATGTGGGTATATCCTATGAACAGGCATATATGATACCCTTAATTGAAAGTGTCCGGGAAGGCAGGGTTTCCATGGAATTAATTGACAGGTCAGTCAGGAGAATCTTGAGAATAAAATTTCTGCTTGGGCTGTTTGAAAAACCTTATGTTGATGAAGAATATGCAGCAGAAGTTTCTCATACTAAAGAACATCAGGATGCAGCACTCAGGGCAGCGCGCGAGGGTATTGTCCTGCTTAAGAATGAAAATAATCTTCTGCCTTTGAGTAAAAATAATATTAAATCAATCGCAGTTATAGGACCTAACGCTGATAACGTGAGAAATCAGCTTGGTGACTATACATCGAGAGCGATAACGCAGGATATTGTGACTATTTTAGACGGGATTAAAAGTAAAGTATCCCCCGGAACAAAGGTTGAATATGTAAAAGGATGCAAGGTATTATTGACGGATTTAAATGAAATAAAAAAAGCGGCGAAAGCAGCAAAGCGCGCCGATGTTGCAGTAGTGGTAGTGGGTGAAAACGAATGGAGCGCCAGGGATAACGGGAAAAGAGTCGGCACTAACGGAGAAGGCTGGGATGTTGCTGATTTGGATTTAACCGGGCTTCAGCAGGATTTAATAAAGGCGGTTTATGAAACAGGAACCCCCACAATTGTTGTGTTGATAAACGGAAGACCTCTTTCAATCCGCTGGACGGCTGAGCATATTCCCGCGATAGTGGAAGCATGGTTACCCGGTGAAAAAGGCGGTCATGCTGTTGCCGACATTCTTTTCGGCAGCTGCAATCCGAGCGGAAGGCTCGCTATTACTGTACCGCGTCACGCAGGACAGCTTCCGGTGTATTATAACTATATGCCCTCAAAAGAAAGAACAACAAAAGGAAGAGGATATGCGAACATGAGCGCGGAGCCGCTGTATGAGTTTGGTTACGGACTGAGTTATACGAAGTTCGAATACAGCAATTTGCAGATTAGTCCGCAGGAAATCGGAGTCGGCAGCAAGGTTAACGTCAGTGTTGATGTTGAGAATGTCGGAAAGCGCGCGGGTAAAGAAGTTGTTCAGCTTTACATAAATGATTTTATCAGTTCGATATCAACACCGGTTAAAGAACTTAAGGGATTCGAAAAGATAGCACTTGAGCCAGGCGAAAAGAAGACAGCCATATTTAAACTTACACCAGAAGATTTGACCTTTCTTGATTATTATCTTGTGCCGGTTGTTGAGCCCGGAAGGTTCGATATTATGGTCGGCAGCTCATCTCAGGATATACGGCTCAAGGGAAAATTCGAAGTGAAAGAGTAGTACCCGGAAGATAATTTGTTTTTTTATTAATCACTGGAATCTATAATTAATAAAGAGGAGATAAACTTATGGATAATAACAGGAATATGTCACGGCGCGGATTTATGAAAAAAGGTGCGGTAGTCGCCGGAGCAGGTATTGTCGGAGAGTCTGCCCTGAATTCTTCATTTGCAGGGACAAGGGAGTCAGCTGAAAAAGGAGGCAGACTCCCGAGAGAAGTATGGGTGGCGAGTGTATCAGCGAAGGGTCTGGGTATTGATGGGACTAAGGAAAGAAAGATAAATGCCATATTAAGTCGTATGGAGCAAACGCTCGCCTATCAGCCGGATATAATATGTCTGCCGGAGGCATTTGTTTATCAATGGTCCCGCAAACTTTCGCTGTCGGAAAAGGCGGAGGAAGTTCCCGGTCCTACTACCAGTATTATTGCCGAATTTGCCAGAAAGCATAACTGCTATGTCATATGTCCACTGCATACTAAGGAGGGCGGGCGTTTTTACAATACAGCCGTTCTTATCGGAAGGAAGGGAGAGATAGTTGGAAAATACCACAAACTGTATCCGGTCAGCAGTGAAATAAAAGGAGGAATAACTCCCGGTCCTGCAAAGGTTCCGGTCTTTGATACAGACTTCGGGAAAATCGGCATACAGATTTGTTTTGATGCGAACTGGCATGAGGGATTCCGCAGTCTCAGCGATTCAGGCGCTGAAATAGTATTTTTCTCATCTGCATTTGACGGGGGGAGAATTCTTAATCTTCTTGCGTGGGATCATGAAGTATATATTGTAAGTAGTTTATGGGACACTCCGGGCAGGATTATTGATATCACTGGTGATGAACTCTACAAGAGCGGGAGATATCCGATAAAACACGTGTGCGGTCCAATTAACCTGGATAAAAAAGTCTTTCATGGGAACCATATGGAAAAAATCTATGAAATTGAGGCAAAGTACGGAAGAAAATTGATTATTAAAATCCTTGAAGATGAAGGATGCCTGACTATCGAAAGCAACTCTCCTGACGTTACCGTGGCGCAGGTAATGGAAGAATTCGACCTTATAACATACCGCCAGTATCTGAAGAATGAGACAGAATTTATTGAAAAACACAGGCTTTGATACGAATAGTAGCTGAATGGGAGTCTTGTAGTTAAAGATAAATAGTATGGTAGAAAATAAATAAATAAATAAAGTTTCCTTAAAATGATCAAATGTAAAACAATACTGATATTGATAACAGGGATATTATTTTTTGGTATACCTGTTTTTCCAGCCGTGCATTATGTAAGCACCAATGGCACAGGAACCTGGGCCCAGAGCACTAATGAAAATACACCGTGCTCCATGCCTGTGGCCAATACCAATGCCTCTGCCGGTGATACCGTTTATATCAAGGCAGGTACGTATAACAACTATATCGCGCCTGTCCATTCGGGTACATCGGCTGCAAACGCTATTACCTACCGCAATTATAAAACCGATACGGTTACCATATCAGATGCTTCTTACGGTATTTCGCTTAACGGGAAGTCTTACATTGTTGTGCAGGGGATTAATTTTTACAATCTGGATAAGTTTCTGTGGCTTCAGAACAGCGCCAATCACAATATTATCGCCAACTGTAATTTCGATCAGGGCCGTAATTTTGGGTGGAGTGGTTCCAAAATTTATAGAAATTCCTCCTACAACCGGGTGATACACTGTCAGTTTTCCAATTATGGTTATTATACAGATGATGATATAGGTTGTATTCTGGACGTGGGTAACGAGAACACTACCACGGATTTAACCGGCAATAATCTTTTGGAAGGCTGTCTGTTTTTTCACGGCGGGCATCACATTCTGGGCGTATACGGCATGCGCAATGTGATCCGCAATTGCTATTTCCATAACGAACCCTGGTCAATGGGCACTTCTGCTTCCGATAGAGGCGCTGTTTTGTACGGGAACCGCAACATCAGCGTTTCAGGATATGTAGAAAACAGCGGTCGCAATCTTTTTGAAGGAAACAGCATTGCCTATTCTTCGGATCCTTCGGATAACGAGGGTGCATCAGGCATGAGTCTTACAACAAGCAACAATATCGTTCGGATGAACAGGTATTTTAACAACATTAGCGCCGGGCTCAGCCTGACGCTTACCAGCAGCTACCTTCAGGACATTCGGCATAACAAGATATATCATAATTCGTTTTTTAATAATGGAAATAATCCGGCTAACTGGATACGTGCACAAACAGGTATATTTTTTGCTGTCTTCAGCGGGTCACAGGTTATTGAACAGAATGTCATCAAAAACAATATCCTCTACAAGCATCACACTCCTTTTAGCGGGTACAACATACACACTCCTGACAGAATGGGGCTCATCGCCATGCAAACATTTGTGAATAATTGGGACGGCGATACACAAGGTGACCCAATGTTTGCCGATGCAACCATTACATTTGGCGATCCGGCTGATTTGACCTGGCCGGATTTCAACCTTGAAAGTAATAGTCCGTGCATAGACGCTGGCGTCAGCCTGACAACAATTACAACTGCCAGCGGTTCCGGAATCTCTTTTACAGTAGATGATGCTGGATATTTCATGGATGGATGGGGTATAGTTGATGGAGATATTATTCAATTAGAAGGAACTACGCAACGTGCTCAGATTACCAGTATTGATTATGGAAGTAACTCCATTACAGTTAATCAATCTTTAACCTGGACGCAAGGTCAGGGTATTTCTTTGGCTTTTAAAGGATTAGCTCCTGACATTGGCGGCACTTATGAATATATAATTTCAGGAACCATTGCAGGCACAGTAACAGATAGCATTACAGGTAATCCCATAGAGGGTGCAACAGTGAGCGATGGAATAAGATCTAAAACTACGGATGCCGGCGGAAACTACACGATAAAAAATGTACCTGTAAATCATACTTACACCGTATCAGCTACAAAATCATGTTATTTTTTTTTGTCCTTTGATAGTGTTGTTGTTACAGAAGACAATACAACTATTGTAGATTTTAAGTTAATAAAAGAACCCGCCGGTACTATCTCAGGCACAGTAACAGATAACATTACAGGAAATCCGTTACAGGGTGCAATGGTAACCGATGGAACGAGGTCTGATACTACTGATGCCAACGGGAACTACACCTTAACAGATGTACCAGTGGATACTTTCACGTTAACAGCTACAATATCAGATTATCTTCCTTTCTCAGTTGATGGTGTTGTTGTTACAGAAAATATGACAACCATTGTAGATTTTCAGTTAGCAGAAGTGCCAACCGGCACTATCTCAGGCACAGTAACAGATAGCCATACAGGCAATCCGATAGAGGGTGCAGCAGTAAGCAATGGAACAAGTTTTGATACTACTGATGCCGGCGGAAACTACACCTTCACAGATGTACCTGTAGATACTTTCACGATAACAGCTACAATATCAGGTTATATGCCTTTATCAATAGATGGTGTTGTTGTTACAGTAAATGATACAACCATTATAAATTTTCAGCTAACAGAATTTCCTGATCTTGTTGGATTCTGGGCCTTTGAAGAAAGCTCAGGTACAACCGCTTATGATTCATCAGAAAACAATAATGATGGTATCATCTATGGGCCGACAAGTACATCAGGTAAATCAGACCTGGCATTTCTGTTTGACGGTACAGACGATTATATTACCATTCCCACCTCTGCAAGTCTCGACGATATTACAGATGAAATCACACTGATCGCATGGATAAAGGTACCTGCCAGTTCAAGGCATTCAATATTTGAAAGATGGTTATGCGGAGATGTTGAAGAACGTTCATTTGAATTAGATGTTAAAAAGGGCCAGGTGTGGTTTGGCCTCTCCGGAGACGGGACCAACAATGATTCTCAATCTCTTCTATCTTCCCTCCCTGTACCATCTGATACATGGACTCATGTTGCAGCGACTTCTGACGGATCAACCATGAAGATATATATCAATGGCGTTTTAGACCCTGAGACAGGTACTTCACCATCAACCATTCATCCTTCTGCTGCAGATGTTCACATCGGCAGGTGGGAGTTCGTTTCCAATGAGTGGTATTATCCTTTTAACGGAACAATGGATGAAGCTAAAATTTACAACAGGGCATTGAGCGCGCAGGAAATTACAGACGACTACAATTTAGCATTTGTAGGTATTAATAAGAACCTTGCACTTGAAAATGGACTATTGCAGGCTTATCCCAATCCTTTTGATTATTCAACAACAATTAGTTATAAAACGACAGTTGCCGGAAAAGTGGCTATAAGCATTTACAATTTATCAGGACAGAAAATAAGGACCCTGGTAAGTGAAACCCGGCAAGCAGATATTCATTCAGTAGTTTGGGACGGAACAAATGCCACGGGAGGATCAGTGGGTTCTGGAGTTTATTTTTATACACTAAATATCGATAGCAGACCGGTAGCGACAAAAAAACTGGTGTTGTTGCGATGAAAAACTAGTTTTATAATCAATGGGAAGTGGCTTAGAAACTTATACAAAATTTACATTTGATTTTTTAATATAGGGAGTATCTAATTATGATAAAAAAACTTCTGTTAAGCGGACTCTCTTTGAGTATTATCTTGGTCTGCGCCATTCTTTTACAGAGCAGCTGTACAAATTCAAAGCAGGGCGACATTCTCAGTACCCTTGAAAAAGCGCACCCTCGATTGATATTAAACGATAAGGGACTGGCTGAAAGAACAGCATTAATGGAAAAAGATGAAAATCTAAAAAAGTATTTTCAGGACGTGCTAAAAGAGGCAGATGAATGCCTTAATGAGCCAATGCTTACTTATGATAAGGAAAGTCGTAACAATTTAGGAATCAGCCGGGAATGTGTGAGGCGGATTTACTCTTTTGGTCTTGCCTGGCGTATAACCGGTAAAGAAATATATGCAGAAAAGGCAAAAGAAAACCTGCTGACTGTCTGTTCTTTTCCAGGATGGAGTCCTTCATTTCTTGCCATAGCGGAGATGTGCCATGCAGTTGGTGTCGGCTATGACTGGTTTTATGATTATCTCAAACCGGATGATCGAAATACGATAAAAACAGCTCTTATTAATAAGGGAATAATACCCGGTATAGAAGCCTATTCTACCGAAGCATGGTGTATCAATAATGAATGGAACTGGAATTTTGTGTGTAACGGCGGATTAATCATCGGTGCATTAGCTATTGCTGATAGTGAGCCTGATTTATCAAGATATATTGTATCAAATGCGGTAAAATCAATACCGATTTCTTTAGAAACCTACAAGCCCGATGGTGTCTGGCCGGAAAGTATCGTCTATTGGAGATACGGGATGCACTATTTTATTTACAGCATCTTAGCAATGGAAACCGCATTAAATACCGACTTTGGATTATCTGAATCAGAAGGATTGCCGGAGGCAGGACTGTTCCCTATTTATGGTACAAGTCCTACGGGGCATTATATCTGTTATGCCGATATCCCGCAAAATAGACGCAGGACGAACATTCCCGGTTTATTCTGGCTTGCACGCAGGTATAATAAACCGGTTCTTGCCGATGAAGAACATAGAATGACTATTAAACATGGTGCAAAGGCGATGGATTTTATCTTTTATGTTCCACCTGCGGGAAAAAAGCTATCTTCTCTTCCGTTAGACAAATTTTTCCACGGTAAAGTTGGAGTTGCTGTTTTCAGGAGCTCATGGGATAATCCGAATGCGCTGTATGTCAGCGTAAAAGCAGGTAATAACCAGTCAGACCACGGGAATCTAGATTTAGGCACATTCGAGGTTCATGCCCTGGGTGAACGCTGGGCACAGGATTTAGGCTCAGAAGATTACTGGCTGCCCGGGTACTGGGATTTGGGAAAAGGCGGACAGCGCTGGACCTACTATCGCATGAGGTCGGTCAGTCACAACGTTCCTTTGATTGACGGGCAGGACCAGGATGAATTAGCACAAACATACATCACCAGATTTAGTACGACGCCATCATCAGGATTTGCCATACTGGATTTGACACCCGCTTACAAGGAATTTGCACAAAAGGTAACCCGTGGAGTGGCTGTTATTCAGGGAAAACGCGGTGTCATTGTGCAGGATGAGTTTGAAATTGACACAACGCGCGATATTATGTGGGGGATAATAACGGATGCTGAGATTACTGTCGATGAAGGCAATGCCGTAATGAAGAAAAACGGTAAAGAGCTGAAAATGCAAATTCTTTCCCCTGCGGGGGCTCAATTTGCAGTTGAATCAGCAGAGCAGAAACCACCGCTAAAACCAAACGAGGGATTCAAACGGCTGTTGGTGCGGCTGCAAAAACAGAAAGAAAACCTGCGGGTTACAGTTTTATTTTCACCAGTCTGGGAAGACGGTGAATTAGTCAGGTCTCCGGATATAGTGCCGCTTAGTGAATGGTAAAAGAAATTCTCAGTGGTGTTAACCTGTTGTTATATTATCTTAGTCGGACAGTATTGATTTTTTATAATATAAAAAAAGCGCAGCACTCTAAGCATCTGAGGGTGTGCCTAAAACTATAATATTTTTCATAAGGAGGAAAGATATGAGTGACTTCATCAATTCCCGCCGTCATGTTGTGGTAAATAATTAGTTTCAGAATTGCGTAAAGAGATGGTATATGAAAAAGAATAAAATAGTTACTGTATTACTTTTTGTAGTACTGTTAATAAGCAACAGCATTGTTTTTGGGCAGGATGAAGATTTCAATATCTTAAATAAATGGATAAAATGGAATAATTATGACGGCATGTTGCTTAATCACCTTAATAAACAGGCTTTCGATTATCTTGACCTTAGGGATAAGGAGATTTCAAAACTAAAAACGAAAACCGACTGGATTGAGAGACAAGAAAAAGTAAAGGAAATTCTTATGGAAATAGCAGGACCATTTCCTGAGAAGACACCGCTTAATCCCAGGATTACCGGAGTTTTACAGAAAGACGGCTATAGGGTTGAGAAGATTATATATGAATCGATGCCTGAGTTTTACGTAACCGGGTGTTTGTTTATACCTGACGGGATTAAGGGGAAAAGACCGGCAGTGATATACGTAAGCGGTCATACAATTGATGCATTTAGAGAACCTGTTTATCAGATTTTTATTCATAATCTTGTCAGAAAAGGTTTTATTGTTTTTGCTATAGACCCAATCGGACAGGCTGAAAGAAGTCACTATTTTGACCCTGAGACTAAAAGACCAGTTATCGAGATGGGCGTACCGGAACATAATTATGCCGGAAATCAGTGTTTTATTTCAGGTTCTTCTCTTGCCAAATATTTTACCTGGGATATTATTCGTGGAGTTGATTACCTTACAACAAGAAGAGAGGTTGACCTTGATAACATCGGCATTGCAGGGCGTTCGGGTGGAGGTCATCAGTCAGCTCATGCATTTGCCTTTGATGAAAGAATAAAAGCCTCTGCACCTGAAGCTTTTATTACCAGTCAGAGAAGATTACTTGAGTCTGTTGGACCTCAGGATGCGGAATCAAATTTATATCAGGCTATAGCAAATGGAATTGAACATGCAGACCTAATTGAAGTCGCAGCTCCAAGACCTATGATGATTGTCACAACCACAAGAGATTATTTCAGTATACAGGGTGCCCGTGAAACTTATAAAGAAGCATTAAAAGCATATAAGGCATTCGGAAAACCGGAAAACCTTCTAATGGCTGAAGACGACAATAAACATACTTCAACAAAAAATAACCGGGAATCTGTCTATAAGTTTTTTCAAAAATTCCTAAATCTTCCTGGAAATCCGGAAGAAGAGGAAGTTGAGATTCTGAAAGCTGAAGAATTGCAAGTTACCTCTTCCGGACAGGTTTCTACTTCTTTAGGTGGAGAGACGGTATTTAGTATCAATAAGAAGGAAACAGAAAAATTACTCAATAAACTTGAAAACTCAAGAAAAAACATTGAAGAGCATTTAGGTAATGTCAAAGAAAGAGCTAAGGAACTCTCGGGATATGTTTCTCCAACAAATCGAAGTGAACCGGTTTTTTGCGGGAGGTATCAAAGAAGCGGGTACTGTATTGAGATGTATGTTTTACAGGGAGAAGAAAATTATGTAATACCTCTACTTCTATTTATCCCTGATAGTTGTAATAAATCTCCGGGAATGATTTATATTCATCCGGAAGGAAAATCCGCTGAAGCGTCTGCCGGAGGAGAAATTGAGCAATTGGTTAAAAGGGGTTTTATTGTCGCAGCACCTGACCTTATTGGAATTGGTGAGACAGCAAACAAAGCTGGAAGAGCTCATTTACAGGATCTTAGAGATAATTTGACTGTTTTAATCGGCAGAAGTCTTGTAGGGATTAGGGCAGGTGACGTTATTAGAACCGCGAATTTTCTAAAAACGGTCAGTGCCGTTAACCCTGAAGAAATCAGTGCCGTTGCCACCGGAGAATTGGGACCGGTTCTGCTGCATGCTGCAGTATTTGATAAATCTATTAAACAAATGATATTGCTTAATTTACCGATATCTTATAAGTCAATGGTTATGAATAAGTTTTATAAAGTGAAATTTTCCAGTATGGTAATAGAAACTTTGGCTTATTACGATTTGCCCGACCTTATCGGATGTATTGCACCGAGGAAGGTTGTTTTGGCAGA
>Ga0255379_10061_pt1 | contig 16404 bp, 16 predicted proteins | sample ANMaggSeSYBR01I3_FD_182105 | JGI IMG/M metagenome (GOLD analysis project Ga0255379, IMG submission 182105) | Sediment cell enrichment communities from methane seep in Santa Monica Basin, California, United Staets - ANME aggregate JGI... | ecosystem: Environmental > Aquatic > Marine > Cold seeps >... | reverse complement strand
TATTAATTGCCAAGTAATCATAAACAACGATGTTACCAATTAGAATCTAAAAAAATTATTTACCATTAGATTTGAAGTGGATACGATATCTTAATCTATTGACCAAATTCCATTTTACTTGCTTAACTGCTTTTGCAATTCTAGTTTGCAGCCTGTTAACATGTTCTTTAACCATTTCACAATCGATATCAATCCATTGGGGTTTTGGTTGGTTGTCTGCAGGTCTCTCGCCTTTTGAGGCCGTAATTGAATTACTTGCATTCACGGGTTTGCCTCCTTTCATGCAATGAGACACCACTCGATAAGTCAGCACCATTTCTGGTTAAGGCAAATTTTGAACCTCTATGCATCTCATTACAAGATGCCATTTGCTTTTTATCGATTCCTTTACCCACTATGCCATCGTTTGCCCTCACGGGGTCCCTACCCGGATTTTCCGGGAGCATATTGGGCTTACCAAGTTCTATGTCACAGATAATTGTGAGCGCCTTAGAAGCCATCTGTAAGCCGGAAACCGTCTGTCCATTCCCTACAACGTCTTCGCAGCCGTTATAGTCTGATTTCGTACCTTTTGGTCTAAACGTGAAAATCCGCTTTCGCTTATCCTGCGTTACGACTCTTTCGATGGTTCGCATTACACTCTTCATAGCGTTCTTATCCTGGCAGTTAATCCGAATCGGATTTTCTGATTTTTCCACGTTGTTCCGCAGGCTTACTACGTGGGCGTTACCATCCACACATTCCGCGGTAGGATTACCCCGAATGAAAGGGGTAGCCGGTTAGGCAATCTGTGATATAACTTCTTGTCGACAGACAGAGAGCGCAGAGGTGCTTTTTCTGCCCCAAACTCCTCTCTCTGTGCTCTCTGTGAGCTCTGTGGCAGTCATATAGAGTTACAAATTATACTTACGGAGTAGTATAGTAGTCCTGGAGTAGGTTTTTATCCGAATCTATTGTTTATTGAATTCCAATGAAGCACACTATTCCTGAACTGTTATCCCCGGCAGGCAGTCCCGAGTCCTTAAAAGCGGCAGTAGAGAATGGAGCCGATGCTGTTTACCTTGGTTCAAAGGAATTCAGTGCCCGGGGACATGCTGATAATTTTAACCGGGACAAGCTACTGGAAGCTATCGATTTTGCACACCAGCGGGATGTGTTGACATATATCACAGTGAACACACTGGTGAAAGAGCAGGAAATTGAAGATGTCGTCCAATACATGGAACAACTGTGCAATCACGGGGCTGATGCAGTAATAATCCAGGATCCGGGAATCCTGAATATATTAAATGAACACCTGCCCAAGCTGCCGATTCATGCAAGTACCCAGATGAGTATCCACAACAGCGCAGGCACAAAACTGCTGGGGTCAATGGGTGTAAAACGGGCAGTACTTGCCAGGGAACTGGATATTGAAGAGATAAACACCATACGCTCGGCCACCGATATCCAGCTTGAGGTGTTCGTACATGGTGCAATGTGTATATGCTATTCAGGCAGGTGCCTTATGAGCAGTTTTATTGGTGGGAGGAGTGGAAACAGGGGATACTGCGCCCAGCCATGCAGGAAGGAATATTCACTTGAAGGGAACAGGATAAGGAGTACAATGAGTAGTAAATACCTGCTAAGCCCGAGGGACCTGAACCTATCATCCCGCCTCCCTGACCTTATAAATGCCGGAGTGGATTCCATAAAGATCGAAGGTCGCATGAAGCGTCCCGAATATGTGGCAGTGGTTACCAGGACCTATCGTGACATCCTGGACCGGGTTTCCACTGATCCAACAGCCGGGGCCACGCCGGATGAGATGCGGCGACTTGAGGTCATATTCAACAGGGGTTTTACTGAAGGCTATCTCAATGGGGACCCAGGAAGAAAGCTTATGAGTATGGATACTCCGGGTAACAGGGGTATCCTGCTGGGGCATGTTACAGGTAGCAATCCAGGGCGGGGGACCATCACTGTAAAACTGGATGCCCCTGCTCATGTGGGTGACGGCATAATGGCTGGTGACAAAGGCACTTCAATACGCTTGCTGTGGATGGGGGGGCATAAGGTTCAGAGTGCACAGGCAGGGGAAGTTGTTACTTTTCCCTACGGTTCTGCCATTGCTTCAGGCACACGCGTGTTCAAGACATTTGATTCGACACTGATCGCCTCAACAAGGAAGACATACCAATCAGTTCAACGAAAGGTCCCGGTCACTGTTCAGGTTGAAGCAATAAAAGGTCATCAACTATTGGTCCGGATGAGTGACAATCATGGGAACACTGGGAGATCAACGTCAGAGAACGTAATCTCTTCTGCACGGCAGCAGCCGCTGGATGAACTATCACTTAAAAAACAGGTCAGTAAACTGGGAGATACATATTTCCAGGCAGAAGCAATCAACATCCGGATGGATGATGATATTTTCATTCCACTATCCATGATCAATTCGGCAAGGCGTGAGGCGATCGATGAACTCAGCCGTCTGCGACTTGCAGGGTACCGCCGGGTATGTGGTTCGGTTGGGCTGCTAACTCGTCATCCACCTGATGTTAAGGACCGCAGGCCGGTATTATCAGTCCGGGTGTCAATGCCGGAGGGGGTCAATAGTGCTGTATCAGGTGGGGCCGCCAGGGTGTACGTTGATATTGAGGGAATTACCGGGAATGAGCCTGCGACCAATACTGCCATTGAAGAGGCACACCGTGCCGGAGCAGTCGTATTCATTCGCCTGCCTGATATTGTGAAGGATAAAGAAATGGCTCTGGTCACAGGAACATTGGACAAACTCCATGGTGTTGACGGCATACTGGCGGCCGGGCCTGACCAGATATCCTGGTTAAATGAGATGTATGACCTTCCGTTGGCGGTAGATTATCCAGCTAATGTATTCAATACACAGGGACTGGACTTTTTAACCGGGCTGGGAGCGTGCAGCATTACCGTATCTCCTGAACTGACCCTGGATGAGATTGCCAGAATCTCTGCCAGTTATGATATTGAATGCCTGGTCCAGGGAAGTGTGCAGTTGATGGTATCCGAACACTGCCTGATAGGTGGTATAAAGGGGTGCAATAGTCCAATCGGAAAGGGGTGCGATAGTCAAATTGAAGTCAAGGGGGAAGTTTGGGGTGAAGTTAAGGGGAGCATGACAACTGAACAGGTCACCAGACCCTGCCAGCCTGGGAGTACTGCGGGTGGGGTTACTGGGTGTAGTATCAGGGATAAAAAAGGATTTGTATTCCCTGTGAGACATGACAACCTGTGCAGGACACATATATACAATTCAAAGGAACTGGGTCTGATAGACAGTATACCTGGTATTATAAAAGCTGGAGTGAGATCTTTGAGGATAGAAGGAATGTTCTATGATGCAAAACAGGTGGGAGAGGTCACAATGTTATACTCCCAGGCTATTGACACCTACTTGAAAAATCCGGCACAGTATGATGAAAGTGTCTATCTGTCCCGGCTGAAGATGATGTTCCCGGGTAACCTGACCACTGGCCATTATTTCAGGGGTGTGCATTGATGAGCCGGGTATTCCTGTCAGGTTCCATACGGGGTGGGCGCAGATTGGTTGAAACCTACAGGTTAATGGCGGATGTGATGTTATCGGCGGGTGTAGAGGTGCTGAGTGAACATGTGGCCAGGGAGACGGTGTTTGATGATGAGAGGGGGATGAGCGAGCAAGAGATATTTATGAAGGATGTGGGCGGCATACACCAGTGCGACTGCCTTGTGGCAGAGGTGAGCGTACATTCTATCGGTGTCGGATATGAGATATGCTATGCTGTGGGCCTGGAAAAGCCTGTTTTGTGTGTGTATGAACGGGACTCAAATATATCTGCTATGGTACTGGGGAATAAGGGGGTAGTGGTGCAGAGTTATACTGATCCGGATGAACTGCGCCAGATTGTGCAGGGGTTTGTGGGGTCGGTGGAGTCAGGTGGGCATGTATCGAAAAAAGTGGAAAACACTGGATAATGGGATTGTACTATAAACTGTCATCAAAAACTTAGACTTATCCATCAATTCAAGTGGGAATATATATTAATTTGTATTATCATGACATTTTTTATCTTTGAAAATGGAATCCTTGTTTAATGATAATAGCTTAATCGTTATCGTTTTTTTGACTTGTGATCTCTTCGTTACAAGTATGATTATTTAGTTACAGGTTTTATCATGAACTTACATTAATAATTGAGACTTGCCCTGTATTTCCATTGGAATATATATTCGACTTTACAATAATTTTCATCATAATGGTGATATTTTCATCATTGTAAATAAAATCATTTTTGTGATAATGGCTTAATCGTTATCGTTTTTGGCCTTATGGTCACTGGATTGCAGGTATAATTATTTAAGACATGATTTATCATGAACTTACATTAATAATTGAGACTGGCCCTTTATTTCCGATGGAGATATATATTGTGATTTATAATACTTGCCATCATAATGATGATATTTCCGTCTTTGAAAATAAAATCCTTTTTGTGATAATGGCTTAATCGTTATCGTTTTTAGACTTATGGTCACTGGATTGCAGGTATAATTATTTGAGAAACGGTTTATCCTGAACTTACATTAAAAATTGAGACATGCCCTGTATTTCCAATGGAAATATATATCCAACTTTATAATAATTTCCATTATGATGATGACATCCCCATCTTTGAAAATAAAAATCTTTTTGGTAATAATTGGTTTATAGTTGTCCTTTTTAAACTTATGATCCCTTTATTATATTCCACTGAACATGCGTTATACAAGACTCGCTCTTTACAACACCAAACACCGGCTCAATTTATCCCATTAACGAACTGAAGTATAATGTCATTACAATCCCGAATATTGTACAGAGGGATATAGAAAAAGTAAAATCACCCTATATACTCTGTGTCCTATCTGGTTCAGAATGCTACAGGAATTATATATTTTCACAGCCATGTGGGTACCCACCACATGCACCTAACTTCCCCAACCCATGTTCAGCGCATAAGTACCCGTACCCAGTCTGTAGCGCCAGGGCAGGGCAGCCGGGTGAGTGAAGGAGGGGCAGCGCAGGGAGGTAGTATAAGGGAGGTGGCACAGGCGGAAGTGAAGGACGGCGGGGTAGCCAGTTGAGAATATGAAGAAGTGTAGCCGATGTGTTGAGCCTTTCCATTTAGGGAAGTTTACAATCTCTTCTTTTCAAGGTGGAGCGGAATATACAAATTACTTACTATCTGAATAACTGTATCCCGGAAATGTATATAATATTTTCTTTCCAGGACCTATTATTCCGCATTTTTTCTAATGCAATTAACCCTTCTTCTTTTGATATCATCCCTGCACGAAATAGGTAATAAAGTAGATGAGTGCTGAAAAGTGTGGAAGTATTAGTCAGTTTAAATTCTGGCATTGCACGGATATCATCGGAAACAATGAAATCACATTTTTTCTGAAGCGCAACTTCGATGAGTTCTTCTTCCCCTGTTAATCTTTGTGATACTTCCATGATTGTTATTGTATGTAACAGCTTCAATATTTCTCGTGCGGCAGCAGCGTCATTATCTGTAAATTTCCCGATCTCTTCAAGTTCAGAATGAATTTTTTTTGTTATTACGATATCTATCGTTTCGGCAATTGTACTGAGGTAACCGCTATACTGGAGTGCTATCAATGAACAGGTATCGGTGGCAAATATCATCATTCACCAAACAGTCTGTCGATTTCGTTTTTCCCTTTTTGTGTCATCTCACTGATCGTCCTGACATCTTCAGCCTCACGACCTACAGCGGTCTGTAATTCTTCGAATGATATATGGCCCATTGTATATTCCATAGCCAATGCTTCGCGATATTTCAATAAATCTTTTTTAACAGCTTCTGCTAATTTCATCCTTAACCATTCTGACCTTGGAACATGGAGCATATGTGCCAGTGTATCGATTTCTTGTAAAAGATGTTCATTCAACCGGATATTTATTTGAGTAGTCATAATGTATCAATTGATAGTATATTGATAGTAAATGCTATATATTTTTTGTTTTTAGAGATTGTAAATATAATGTAACTATTCAGCCATACATAAACGTTATCGGTAGACTGAATAGTCCACAAATAGATAATTGCACACAATTGTCAAATGCCTTTGGAATCGATGGACGTAGACTCAGTATTAAAAACTAAAAAATGTATCGCCATAGACACAAATAAGCTGATTTTCGTCATCGGCATCCGGTCTAAAGGAAGGCTGAATAGTTACAATATAATTTTAAAAGCAATAGCTGCTCCCGTCACTTCATAACCCGTCCTAACACTAGCTGGCAGCAACTGCACACAGGCATCAGCGCAGGAGGGGGTAGGGCAAGTGCAGAAAGGAAGCAGGCCGGGTAAGTGCACAGAGCGGGAGTTAGTAAATTGGGAGAATGGATGGGAACTGGAATCATTTCAATATTAACCACAGAGTCTACAGAGGAACACAGAGAAAAGCAAAAATGCTCTGTGTACTCCGCCTCTTTGGTCGAATATCCCTTACTCAATCCTCACCAGCACAATTCATCCCATTAACGAACTTGATAACAATGTCATTACAATCCCGAATAACAAGGACAACAATGGTAAAGCCACAGCGATCAAAGCCTTGTTGCCACTTAAACCATGGATGTGCCTGACCCCCATAAATACCAGGCCGATGCTCCACAATTTCAATATTGTACCTGAAACTAAGGAAGCCTGGTAGAATGGGTTGGACATAAAGTCAGCCATGGAATTGTTAGAAGCTCCGGTAGATGAAATAGAAATAGTAACAGGGTCAACAAAGTTCATTAATATAATTCCTACAACCGTACTGATCATAATGGGAATATAGGCATAACCGTAAACCACCAGCATCTGGATGAACTTACCTTCCCCACCCAGTGCCACCGATATAAAATGGACGATACCAGCAGCAATAACCCACATAACAAACACACCTATCAATCCCATAATAATAGGCGTCACTGTGGTTATCAATTTGAACGTTTCCATACCACTGACATCCATACCACTATAATCATAGATGATCTTGCTTTGCATCAGGTATGCAGAAATTGCATAAAATACTGCAGATATTCCAACAATAAGGACCGCTTCCTCAATGTAAGGATTTTCAGATATATCTTCTATCGTTTCTTTGGGACGCATGACCATCCCGGTAATTCTTTCCATCAGGTTCATTATTTTCCCTCTTAAATTCATTATCTCTAACAATGACAATAACTATTATTCAGCTCTTAGTGCTTCCACAGGGTCCAGCCGTGCCGCCCTGGATGCAGGGTATACACCTGCTACCACGGATGTGACCAACCCGAAGGCCAGACCTATTAATATTGATGTCAGGGTCACAGTGCTGGGGAAGTTCCCAAGGACAGATATCAGGTATGCCAGCCCACCACCGAGGGAAACCCCGATAAGGCCGCTGACCAGCCCCAGTATGCCGGATTCTATCAGGAACAATGTCCTGATATCACCTTTATTGGCACCCACTGCTTTCATGACACCTATCTCCTTTATCCGTTCAGTAACAGTAAGCATCATCACATTTATAATACCTATGCCACCCACTGCAAGGGCCACAGCACCTATGCCGCCCAGTCCATATTTAATCTGGGTGAGCAGTTCAGTTAGACTTTCCAGAAACCCGCTCTGGTCAAAGATAGTATATTTTTCATTCCTGTGGGTCCTCTGGAGACTTTTGTCCATCCGTTCAATAGTTTCAGGAATCGTATCCTGGTCTTTTACCCAGACATTGATCGATGAAAATGAATACTCCTGAATGTCAAGTAAATTCTTCATGCTCGGATGGGTTATATATATCTGGGAATTACTACTGCCTCCAAGCAAGGACATCTGTTCCACATCCTCAAGGACACCCACCACCTTATAATCAATACTGGTATTGGTCAGGCTGTTTGTAAGTATAATATGTGACCCGGGGTTGATCTTCATATCAAACATCTTATTGGCAATATCATATCCCAGCACCATACTGCTGCGGTCCGAATCACTTAGGAACCTTCCAGCCTCGATAGTATCGGATATCTTTGGTTCTTTAGATGGTGTTATGGCAACGACACCTACGCTGCGCTCATCACTACGAAATTCCATAAGGGCCCCGGTAGAACGGCGCGGAGAGACACTCTCAACACCTATTACACCTTCCAGCAAGGAAACATCCCTGTCATCCAGTACTGCATTCTTCATGGGTCTGCCAGCGCCAGCAGGCTCGAAACCTCCAGGTATGACCTGCACCATGTTCAGGTCCATATCGCCAAAGGCAGAGGAAACACCGGTTACCAATCCTTCACCCACAGAGAGCATGACCACAATAGCTGCCACTCCTATGATAATGCCAAGACTTGACATTACGGTCTTGAACTTCTCACCACTAAAGCTCAGGAATACAAATTCCAGGGCATCGTAGAATTTCATATTTCTTCTCTGGAACTTCTTCGCTTTCGCATCACGACAAAGAAAATTATTATTACCGCAAACAAGCCGCCCACTATCCCGAACACCAGCCAGAGATTTGAATCCTTATCCACAATTATCAGGGGCTTTGAGTTGTTCACATTGATGGTCTGGATCTCATATTCGTGCCAGTTGTTGCCGTTCTTAAATATTGCCTTAACTCCCATCTGCTCAACACCGTCCTCAGGCTCGATATCAAACTGGATGGTGAACATCTCGTCCGAATCCATTGTGCCAATGAAATACTGGGCAGGCCGGAACTCCACATTATCTGTTACGGGAACAATGGTCACTGCTTTTACTGTGTTTGGTCTTACATTTGCAATATCCAGGACAATAAAATCCGAGTTCCTGCCCACCTCAGAATTGATCAATTTGATCCCTGAGGAATCCACAGTCACAGGAATCTTCCATTTGACATCATACATATCCCCTCCGCCGATGAAAACAAAATCCAGGAAACGGATACTATCCGGCGCATCCTCGCTTACCTTTATCGAATATGTAAAATCTATAGTGTCACCCGGTCCGAGCAGTCCCACATCATAATAGGAATTACTTGTAACCTGGATATGATTATCTCCTGATAACGAAGCGTCTAGTACCTGGGCGGAAAGGTCGAAAATTTCGGTCTTATTGTTCACAGGCACAGAATAGGAATAATCCTTTGCTGCATTATTCAGTGTGATCGTCACTGTACCCTCGTCCCCAGGCATAAGATATGCCGGGTCCACTGAGTAATCCACCATTACAGATGGCCTAACCGTGATGTCAGTATCGGCAACTGAGACCTGTACCATTATCAATATTAATAAACATCCGATTATCCTTGTTATTTTCATACTATCATCCCGTCCCTTATCCTTATTATCCGGTGGCATGTATCTGCAATATCCTGTTCATGAGTGACCATTACAATTGTTATACCATTTGAATTAAGTTTTTTGAAAATATCCATGATCTCTTCACCTGTCCTGGAATCAAGATTACCTGTGGGTTCATCTGCCAGGATTATATCAGGACTGTTGACCATTGCCCTGGCTATGGCAATCCTCTGCCGCTGTCCTCCTGAGAGTTCAGGAGGCTTGTGTTTCATGCGGTCCTTGAGTTTTAGTTGTTCCAGGAGTTCTAAGGCCCTGGCCCTTCGCTTTGCCTTTGGTATATTCTGGTAGATCATGGGCAGTTCCACGTTTTTCAGGGCATCGAATCTGGCTATTAGGTTGAACGTCTGGAACACAAACCCTATCTTTTTACCCCGTATCCTGGCAAGTTCCATATCAGAAAGGGCTGAGGTATCCACGCCGTCAATGAAGAACTTGCCGTGGGTGGGCCTGTCAAGCAGACCGATCAGGTTCATTAGTGTGGTCTTGCCGCTGCCGGATGGACCCATTATGGCAACGAACTCGCCGCGCTTAATAGAGATGTTTATATCTTTAAGTACCGGGACTGCAAGTTTTCCAAGGTGATAGGTCTTATCGACGTCTTGTGTGGATAGTACATCTTCCATTTTTTACCTCAATTATTATCTCTAACCTGTTTTCATATACCTGATAATTTCGCCTATAGCAGGACGTTTTCCATACATCAGCAGTCCTACCCTGAACAACCTGGCAGAGATTATTATTACGAAATAAACAGACACCATTAAAATAATTAAGCTTACTGCTATCTGGTAGAGCGGTACATCAGAAACGCCCATACGTATAAGCATGGCAACAGGAGATGTCAGCGGGAACATGGAAAAGAACATCGATAACGTACCCTCGGGTTCGGTGATCAATACCTGCATGAAAAATATGGGTGCTATAGCCGGGAAAGTGAAAATTGGAATGAGCTGCTGGCTTTCACGCATAGAACCGCTTATTGCTCCCACAGCACCCATCATACTGGCAAATAACAAAAATCCAAGTATGAAATATGCCAAAGACAGGATCAATAAAAAGGGATTGATAGATAAGGCAAAAACATATATCAATCCGGCAAAACCCACTGACAGCCAGATCGCTATCTGCAGCAGTCCTACCGATCCCAGTCCGACGATCTTTCCTGTGAGCATTTCAATTGGAGTTACTGAGGATAACAGTATCTCGATTATCCGGCTCTCTTTTTCTTCTGCTACACTTTGCAGTAAATATCCGGAGGAAGTAAAAATTGAAATTAGCAGGAGTATACCGGTTAAATATGGAAGGGCAAAATCTTCCAGCAGATCAGATAGTCCTTTTTCACTGACTTCACCTGTGGTTTCAACAGAAAATTGTTTAAATGTTATCGGATCCTTGACCCGCTGCAAGGTTTCTTCATCCACCTTATCCTTAAGCAAGTTGTTTACCATCAATTCAGAAAGTTCTTTTTTAGGAATGTCTGTTAATTTTCCTATCACATAAGATTCGACAATTCCGGTCTTAATGTAATCTTCAGGGATGATCAGGTATCCTGATAATGTCCCGGATCCAAGGTCCTGTTTAGCTGATGCAACATCTGAATATTGTGTGAATTTTATTATTGGATATTTTTCATTATTCGTGCCATCTAATTCCTGGTTATTTGTTACTCCCGGTATTTCATTTGAAAAGATCATTGATCCTCTTACTGTGATCTCATCAGGAAATTCAAATGAATTTGTTTTGTCAATGTAACCCAGGTTCAGATATTCAGGTGATGATGTACCAGCCAGTAGTAAGGGAACTAACATAATGAGTATAAAAAAAAGCGGGAAGCCTAATGTCATCAGTATGAACTCTTTCCGCTTTACGGTTTTCAGGAACTCATATTTTGCTATCATCAGGGATTTATTCAACTGGATACCCCCTTGACAATTTTAATGAAGATCTCATTCAAGGACGGGGTAGATCGTTCAATGCGCAGGATCCTGACCCTTGTTACAATATCTTCGATAAGGGACTGGACATCATGTCCATCTTTTAAGAATATCTCAATATGAGTCCCATGCCGGATGATATTTTCAATCTGGTCGAGTCCTTCAATTGAGTTTAGGTCCCCCTCAAATTCCAGGAAAATGGAATTGTTACGGTGTTCATTCTTAATATCCCCGACCTTCCCATTAAGAACGATCATACCTTTATTGATCATAAGTATGCGATCGCACATGGCTTCTGCCTGTTCCATCATGTGGGTGGAGAGTATGATCGTCTTACCACATTTTTTTTGTTCAAGAATAATGTTCTTAATGATCTGGGTATTTACAGGATCAAGACCAGAGAATGGTTCATCTACGACTATAAGATCAGGACCATGAATAATAGTGGCAATGAACTGTATCTTTTGCTGCATTCCTTTGGAGAGCTCTTCGATCTTTTTGTCTTTAAGCTCCAGCATTTCAACTGACTGCAGTAGATTAACAGTGTTTTCCATTGCCCGAATTTTTGTCATTCCTTTGAGTTGGGCCAGGTAAACCAGAAGTTCAATGACCTTAGACTTTTTGTAAAGACCGCGCTCTTCTGGTAAATATCCGATCCTGTCTTTCGAATTTGGATCAAGATCTTTTCCGAATACCTTGATATTTCCTGATTCTGGTTTTATGATATCAAGCATCATTCGCAGGGTTGTGGTCTTACCTGCGCCATTGGGACCAAGAAGTCCGAATATTTCTCCCTGATCTACTGAAAAAGATATGTTGTCAATAATCTTTTTAGTATTATAGGATTTTGATACGTGTTCGAGTTCTAATATTATCATTGAGGTCAGTCCATTTACATTATAGATGTATTTTTTAAATAAAAGGTTTGCGCAAATAAAATTATAATTTGATTTATATTCACCAACCAGTAAACTGTGAAATAAAACTTAATCCTCGAAAATAAAAACCTCTTCGATTTTTGATTCCAAAACTTTAGCTACATCATATGCAAGTTTTAATGAGGGATTATACTTTCCTCTTTCTAAAAACACAATGGTTTCTCGTCTTACACCTACTTTATTGGCAAGTTCTTCCTGGGTCAGATCATACTTTGCCCTTAGTTCTTTCATTCTTGTTCTCAGCTTACTCACCAGTCTTATTGTAGTACCACTTAAGGGTCAGGGAAGCGTACAACCCGATGACCCAGATCACCTTTTTTGTCAAAATAATATGTCAAAATGCCCAATGAAAATATTCCAATATATGAAAGCACAATTACTGCTAAGCTGAAGTTTATGTTTAGCTGTAAGATGCCAGCAACTGAAGCGGAAGCAATCAATAATCCCGAAAGTATTAAAAATGCGTATAGTCCCGCTTTTTCAACAGCTCTTTTTGTCCGTTCATCTCCCACAACTCCTGTTCTTGGTTTTAATATCCTGAAAAAGGAAGACATGGCGACGCCCAGCCCGATAAGAACAGGGAAGATTACCTGGAGGACAGATTCCGGATCTACTTCGGAGATGTTTTGGAATATTCTAATTATCCCACTTGTTGCTAGCGCAAGTCCCAGGACAAGGATGCACAAATTCAACAAAATTTGTGTGTTGTTTTTAATTTTCATTCCAGATTACCTTTTTAGTTAGAAACCAATTTCGTCTTTCATTTTTGAATAATATAACTGAAGTGAGAACTTTGATACTAACATCACAGTTAGAATAATTGCTAATACTTCAAATGTATCAATAAGTGTTGGAAGAAAATGTAACACTATTGTCAATAACCCAATTGATATGCTTGATAGATAGAATGCAATATCTGATGACTGTCCAGAAATTCTTAAAACCATCTCGTCTTTTTTCAATTCATTTTTGAATATTACTCTTCGTATGATATGACTTATGAATAATCCAATTGAAACACAAGCCATCATATTTCCCCCAACCCTATCGCCATAAGAGTATAGGACAATTGCAGCAATTCCAAAAAGCGGAGTCAATATCAGGAGTGTTATTTTATATTTATCCATTGTGTTAATTCTCCTTATGCTCGTTATTTTAATAATATGTTAACTATATCTAACATCAAACTATTTAAATTAATCGTCTTTGTTAGAAATATATCATATAAAAAACATTATGATATGGCTGATGTGCTGGGCAAGTAAGGGCACGCTGCTACGGGTATGATGGCGGGCGGCGAGAGGGTGTGAGAATGTGGTGGGGGCTGGACAGCAATTCAATGTGAACTGCAGAGGTACGCAGATACACGCTGATTGACGGCTGCCGTTAAGTGTTTCACTGCAAAGAGCGCAAAGTTCGCAAAGACATTGTAACCTTAACTTTGCGTCCTTTGCTGTGCAATATTTCATAAATTTTATATTTTAACAGCCATGCCCACCACCGGCAGCACCAACAAACAACCGAGGCCACCGCCAGCACACATCACTCCCAACCCACGCTCAGCGCATGTGAAGAAAGGAGGCAGGCTGGAATTATTTCTATTTCATTATTAACCGCAGATGAACACAGATTAACGCAGATTAACGCAGATAGCGGTTAGTATGAGTTTTAATTTTTATTATATGGTTGATATCTATGTATAATCAAATTTTAGCTGCAATATCTGCGTTCATCCGCGTTTATCTGCGGTTCGAAACTCGCACGAATCCACAAGGTTGGCTGCCACCCTGCCGCCCTGACGGGCTGCGGTGGCAGAGAAAGTGCAGATGCCGAAGCGGCAGGTAATTGAAGACGCATTTCACTTAACGTTTTGCAGGTATGTGAAACCCTGGGTGTAAGGTAAGGGGCAAGCTCCGAAGAGGTGCAGAGTCGAGCAGAACGATGTTATCATCTACTCTAACTTAATCTTCATTACCTTTATGATGAATTATCTCCCAAATCACATTTTTATTTTGAACACAATCTCTGACTTGTCTTTCTCTAGTTGACAAGTTTGCTGTTTTTCCCGTTTTTACTTCAACGAAAACTATATTCTTAACTTTGCCTTCACTCAACCCGTCGAAAATAACAAGATCCACTGGGGTTCCTAAAAATCTTACATTTTTTGGATTATATTTAAAATCTTGGAAAAAAGGTATTAAATGCTCCGTCACTTTGCCAGTTACAACTGCTTCGCTCCTCTTAATGGCATCTTCTCGAATCCTTTTCTCTTCTTTCTGCATCCAATCTCGAAATAATAACTCTGCTTTTTCTTTCGCTTGAGTTTCTAATTCTGTGGATCTCCACCCTTCAAAGAGTTCACGCCCACGGTTTTCAATTTCACCTTTTTGCTCTGCGTATTTCCAAAACAAAATAATTAAGAATATCACCAACAATATTACAAAAATCCACTCAATCATAGCATCACCTCATCTTATATCCTTATCAAGTTATTTTTTTATCCCTTGTTAAATGCCCTAAACAACGTGAGAGCGCAGTGTGGCACGAAGCAAAGCGAAGTGAGTTTTTCGTCTCCGAAAGTCAAATGTTGCGACGGCACACCCAAGCACAGCAGAGCTGCAGAGTATAGTTATTAATATATAATTTTAATTTTTTAATAAAGTGTGCATCAATCAAACACCATATCTTCTTTTGTGAGATACTTACCGGAGTTGATCCTGCTAAGAGCTTGTTTGACTGCTGTTATAGTATTCCTATCGGAAAGAACGTTTATCGTTTCTGTCAATCGATCGATGTATTCAAGCATGTCATCATATTTGTCTTTGTAGAGCCAGACCCTGTTCGATTCAACATGAGTTTCCATATGACTTAATTTTGTTTTCAACTATTAAATACTTCAGGCCATGTTCAACAAATATAAATGTGTGACCTGCGCGCCGTCCATGAATGGCGACCCCCAACTTCACATGGGACGGGGGGATACACTTCAGAACGCCCCCACCCGCAACCACTCTCACAATCATAACGACTGCGTGCGAGTGTATTAACCAATCCCTCATAGCAACCATAAATCCGTGTCTGAAAAACTATGACCCATACTCAACCTCTTCCCAAATTAGCGAGCACTACAAACGCAAAGTTCCGGCAGCACCACAAACACCCGAGGCCATCGCCAGTACACACCACCTCCAACCCACGCTCAACGCATATGTAGAAAGAAAGCAGGCTGGAATTAGTTAAATTTCATTATTAACCGCAGATGAACACACACCTCCCCACCCCACATCTTCCCGTGCTCACTTCATGAATCTATCACGACGTACGCAGAGGTCGGGTTGGTTGTGTGGCTGGTCTATTTTTGTGGGGTGGGTTGGATAACTTAATACAGGAGAATGATGAAGAGTGTAAGTGATGGTTGAAGTTCGTCCGGATGGATATAGATGGACTATGTTCGGATATAGCAACAAATATGCGGGATATGCGAAGTTGGTTCGGATATACAACGTTATGCGACATTGCCTGGCTAATTATTTCTGCATAATTACAGGTTGGGTGGCAGTTTGTGATACAATTCTCATTGAAAATTAATTCTGGGAGGGGATATATAATGAAAAACGTTATTTCAAAACTCTTTCGGTGGCAACCGTCTTAAGAGACTCTGGTCACCGTTATCGCTGGTATTGTTATGATTGGCTTATCAATAGCACTGGGAGCCACTGAGAGTATCCCTTGGATAAGTATCATCATTCGTGACATTGGGCAAATATCCTTGGGAATTCTCTTTCCCCTGCTATACATCCGACAACATGGCAATGACTTCATCAGTTTTGGCTTTAGCTTTAAGAAGTGGTATGTCTTTCTTCCAATCAATCTTGTTCTTGGGATACTACTCCTCTTGCTGTTCTTGTCAGACGTTCCCCCTCCGGATGATTTTCGTTTGGACACGCCAATTTTGTGGGTAGGTGCCTACGTTATGTTAGCTGTGATCTTTGAGATAGTGTTCTTTTACGGTTTTCTAAGGACCATGTTTGAACGAGCGTTCGGCATTGTTCCCGGAGTTGTTCTCTGTGCCGTGTTTTACTCCTTGCATCATGTGGGATTTCAGCCAGAGTTTGGCAAACTGTTTTTTGTAGGGTTGTTATTTGCTGTTGTC
>Ga0255379_10059_pt1 | contig 16516 bp, 11 predicted proteins | sample ANMaggSeSYBR01I3_FD_182105 | JGI IMG/M metagenome (GOLD analysis project Ga0255379, IMG submission 182105) | Sediment cell enrichment communities from methane seep in Santa Monica Basin, California, United Staets - ANME aggregate JGI... | ecosystem: Environmental > Aquatic > Marine > Cold seeps >... | reverse complement strand
TAAAGAAGTGGTTGCAGGTACCCTTAAACAGGCATTGATCTTCGAGAAAAAAATGGATCAAGCAGGTAAGAAGGATATGCCGGTGTAAGAATGAAGTACGCCTTTGATACAAATATATACCAGATATGGCGAAATATCAATGATCCGTCCATTCAGAAAGTCTCTAAACACAACACCATACAGACCATAAAACAGTGTTTCTTAGATGTGGAAAATGGAGTGCCACTCATAATTCCAAGAATAATCTTAACCGAACATCTGGTCTGGGTTGCGAAGATCGAAGGTATTGATGCGGCTCTTGATGTTCTTGATACGATTATTGTGTCCCCGTGGCAGGTGATCTATGAGCATGAAGAGATACATAAAGAGGCCATGGCAATCGGAAGCAAGTATGGAGGGCTTGGAGCTGCAGATTTATTACTGGCCGCTATTGCGAAGCAGGAAAATGCTACAATAGTTACAATGGATCTGGATTTTAGACGATTGAAAAGTGAGATTGACGTTATTTTACTGGAATCCATTGTTGACCTGATTTAGTTACTGTCAAATGTTTTGTATATCTTATAATATATACTGATTTTGTGTTATCGTTAATTGTATTTGTTGCGCTGTCGGCGGCTCTGGTATCTGCTCTTCCTATTACACCTAGCGGTCTTGGTGCAGTGGAGTTCGCCATTGTGGGCGTGTTCGTGCTGGTTGGGGTGGATGCGGGCGTGGCGGCTGGGATTGCCATACTGGACCGGGCCATAAGTTACTGGGGATTGATGGCGGCGGGGGCTGTGGTGTATATGGTGAGCGGGAAGAAGTAGTCGCGAATCGCTGACCCTGGCAAAGAAGAACCAGCCCTCACGCGCCGAAAGATTCGGAGGGGGGCCATCCACTTTGGCGGGTACTCAGGTCAGTTGGAACCGCTTCATAGCTACCATGCCAATTATCATGAATCCCAAGTTTGACACTTTGATTTAACGTATAGGAAAGTATAAACGCATTTGTTTATCTTGCTATTGAAATTAGATACATGATGAGAAAAACATCACATTTCTATTTTGCCCCGAAGGGGCTTTCTTGATGTTTAAGAAAAAGATTTGTTTTCAAAATATACCTGCGGAATATAAGATTAAGCTCAAATAGGAAAAATGAATCAAGCTATTTCATAAAATGTGCAGAGTTACGGTTAAATATTTTCCCAAATTAATTATACAATTTTTGGATGGGGGATTGGAATGATAAACTTACCACCCTTTTCTCTATAAGCTCTCTGCTGCTTTAAAATCTCATCAGCAAAATTCCATGCCAGGAGCAGAACATAATCGGGCATATCCTCAATTAATTTTGATGTTGGTAGAATCGGAAGGTGGTTGCCACCCATATAGCGACCATGTTTGAACTGGTTCATGTCAACTATATAATCTATTAGATCCTTCCCCATTCCACAATAACTCAAAAATGTTGCAGCTTTAGCGGCTGCTCCATATGCTATTATCGTCTTACCATCCTGTTTCAGATCATGTAAAAGCATTACCAGAGAATCTTTAATTTCATGTGCTTGATCTGCAAAATTCAGATAATAATCAATCTGATCTACTCCTTTATTTGACTCTTCTGCCATTAGTGACCGCACAGACTCACCAACATTTTCATTTCGTTCTACAAACAAACGCAATGATCCGCCGTATGTAGGAATATGTTCAACTCTATTTAAGAAAAGGCCATGCTTTCTAAACAGATTGTTTAATGCAGTAACTGAAAAATAACATAGATGCTGATGATACACAGTGTCGAATTCCCGGTTGTCAACCAGGTCAGCTATATAATGTACTTCCATTACAGCAATGCCAGTATCCTTTAATAGCGTTCTTATTCCTTCTACAAAACCATTGAGATCCGGAACATGAGCGAGAACATTATTGGCAAGGAAAACGTCTGCCGTACGACCTTCTTTCTTCAGTTGGCCTGCTAAATCCCTGTCAAAAAAAGTGCAAAGGGTCGGGATTCCAGCTTTCTGAGCAGTTTCGACTGGTCCTTGAGCGGGATCGATGCCAAGCACCGAAATACCCATTTCGACAAAATTTTTAAGCATATAGCCATCATTACTTGCTGCTTCAATAACCAGGTTATTAGATTTGAGTTTTTGCGATTGAATAATTGACATTGCACTCTCACGAAAGTGTTCGAGTAATGCCGGTGAAACTGAAGAGAAATATGGGTAATCTTTAGAAAAAAGAATTTCCGGAGATACAGATTCAGTTATTTGCACTAACTTGCAGTCAGGGCAAAAAACCAGTTCAAGGGGAGCAGTTAATTCAGGTTTGTCTAATTGTTCTTTAGTAAGTAAACGATCCGCAAGAGGTGTTTGACCATAGTTCAAGATAGATCTGAGTTCACTATTTCCGCAGGAAAAGCATGTTGGTATTGAGCTCATAATTTGATTCTCCTTACTTCATACTTTTGTTGTCCAGCGAAGGGTATCATCTAAACGACCACTACTTAACAATTGCTTAATATGGTCTATGCGGCGGTATCGCGGCCCTTCAAAATCCTCCTGACGCAGTCCAGTTCTCTTATAAGTTTCATACAATTCTTTTGCTCCCTCTCTTGCAGTCCAGCGAGGTTTATATTCTGGAAGCGTCTGAGATATTTTATCACATAACACACGATAATTACGCTTATCAGGCTCTGCTCCCTGAGAGTATTCTATTTGACTGCCAGGTACAGTTTCTGCAACAATTTCTGCAAGATCACGTACGCGATAATTTTCCTCAGTGCGACCTACATTGAATGCCTCATTATGAACCAGATCGCGAGGAGCACCCAGAACAGATAGAAAAGCAAGGGACATATCCTGGATATGTACAATAGGACGCCATGCAGAACCATCGCTTTTCAGAAAAACTTTTCCAGTGGTAAATGCCCATGCTATCAGGTTGTTCAATACCAGATCAAAACGCAGTCGTGGTGAGACACCGTATGCAGTGCCGCTTCGCAAGAAAGTCGGGCTGAAATTATCATCTGCCAGTTTAGCTACTTCCTCTTCAACCAGAACCTTAGATGTGCCATAAGGTGTGACCGGATTAAAGGATGATTTTTCATCCAGCCAATCCTGAACACCTGCCCCATAATTACTGCACGAGGATGAAAAAATAAAACGTTCGACGCCAACTTTTTTAGCTAAAATAGCAATTCGCAGAGATGCTTCATAGTTGATCTCTAGCGTCAGATCTGGATTCAGGTCACCCAGCGGGTCATTTGATAGACCGGCTAAGTGGATTATAGCATCAAATCCTTTTAGATCATTAGCTTCAATTTCTCGTATATCTTTTTTCACTTCAGGAAAATCCAGCTTTTCATTTTCCAGACCATAGGTTGACTCTTCATACAGGTTGGAATCAAGTCCTGCAACATCATATCCTGCTTTTACTAACATGGGCATCATGATCGAACCCACATATCCATTATGTCCTGTTACTAATACTCGCATTTTCTCACTCCCATGTTTTCCATGGCGCATTTCCACTTTGCCAGAGTTTCTCCAGTATATATTTCTCACGTAATGTATCCATACATTGCCAAAATGATGTATGTCGATATGCCATCAATTGTCCGTCTTTGGTCAATCGTTCCAGCGGTTCTTTCTCCCATACTATATCATCACCATCAATATAATCGAAAACACCTGGCTCAAGGACGAAAAAAGCTCCATTTATCCAGCCTTCACCTGTTTGAGGTTTTTCGGTGAATTCCATTACCCTATCTTCGTCAAATCTAAGGTGACCGTAACGCGCCGGAGGTCTTACTGCTGTCAGAGTAGCTAACTTTCCATGGGAGCGATGAAATGCCAGAAGCTTTTTAAGATCTACATCAGAAACGCCATCTCCCCATGTTAACATGAATGTTTCATTACCCAGGTGCTGCGCCAGTCTTTTGATCCTGCCCCCGGTTTGAGTATTCGTCCCTGTATCAATAAGTTTGACCTTCCAATCCGGTTTATATCCATCTTCGACTTCTATTTTACCTGACTTAAGATCAATGGTGAGATTACTATTCAAAGAACAGAAGTCCACCATGTACTTCTTTATAGCTTCACCTTTGTATCCAAGGGCGATAACAAATTCATTAAAGCCATAGTGAGCATAGTGCATCATAATATGCCATAGGATCGGTTTTCCTCCGATCTCTACCAGGGGTTTTGGTCTTATTTCTGTCTCTTCTGCCAAGCGTGTGCCGTATCCACCGGCGAGAATTGCTACTTTCATAATTATTACCTCACATTATTTTAATTTTTATTTATTTTTTATCTTTTGTTCATTCTACTAACAATGTCTAAAGTAGTTTTTAAAAGAAAATATCAATTCTTTCGCCATTGACTTGTAGTACCTTCGCAGCCAATTTCCGATATGTATGTAACAACATGCTTTATCATATAAACCCAGAGAAAAATGATTGATCAACTTGAAATACTCGAAAAAAACTTTCCATCGCGGTAGTGTAATTTGCCCTTCTTTTGATGTATCAAACCAGCCTATACGCAAGTTGGCTGGAAGGGCTTTGATAGATCGTTCTGAATGGTCCCTGTTATAAAAAAGATACTTGGGAATTTCATGAAATCGATTGATCAGACCAAGTTCGGCAAGCAAAACCCTGTCAGATCCAGGGTAAGCTTTTATAAGTGAAGTTTTTCTAAGGGTATCTGACCTTATCAGTCCGAAAACATCAAAACACATGTGATCATAAAAAATAAGGTCACCAAATCGATTCTGCGGCTTTGGTGAATTTACATTTATTAGTTTATTATTATAGTCTTCAATAACTTCCCCGGATTCATCTATGAATTTTGCTTTAGAATTACACAGGACAATGGAATCATCGTTATCAAGTATTTCGATGCATTCTGAAATATAGTCCGGAGCTATAATATCATCGTGTGCAGCCCACTTAAAATATTCGGAAGAAGATAGCTCGAAAACACGATTAAAGTTAACGGCAGCGCCTATATTTTTTTCATTTCGATAGTAACGTATGCGCGGGTCTTTATTGGCGTATGCCTGGCAAATATCGGGTGTTCGGTCTGTAGAGGCATTATCAGATATGATAAGCTCGAAATCTTTATATGTTTGAGCCAGAATAGAGTCTATTGCTTCTTCAAGGTAATTTTCACCATTATAAACGGGCAAGCCGATGCTTACTCGAGGTTTGTGATTTTTAATAAATTTATCTTTCATCTATTGTCCTGTACTGATTTATAAATATTTTTTCCTTTTTTCATATCTACCTTACAAAATCTTCACCAAATCTGCAAAATACATAATATACAAAAGATACTAACCATATCTAAACTTATATCTATATTCTATATTTATCATTAAATAGTTTTTGATTTCAAATAGAACATATATTTGATTATTTTAATAAAACTAAATTTGATAAAAAGAGCTCTGGGACTCGTCAAATACGATCTCAATTGCTTTTTCAAATCTAGGTTCCCATGCTAGTAGTCTTAGTTTCTCAATCGTTTTCCCAACATCAATTTTCATATTTTCAGCTTTTTGAAGCGCTTCTTTCAAACTTTCACGATTCCAGTCATCCAGATAGATTATATTCTCTTCAAGCTCCAGCATTGATATATATTCATACAGACCTTGTAATCTTGTGGAAATAACAGGTTTACATGATAATAAGGCATAAGCAACTTTCATAGGGATCTGTTGATCCATATAATCATTCTTTGGATTTGGTATTAAAACCATATCCGCATTACAAGCAATATTAAAAAGTTCATCATGGCTCACTGAGCCTGAATATTTAACATTTTCCATTTCAATGATATCTTCCTTTTCTCTAAGCCCTACAAGATGCAGTTCCCACCCCTTTAATTCTGAAAATAGTTCTGCGATCCATGGTATCATACCTTTCCGTTTCATGCCTCCGAAGTATAGCACAATTTTTGTCTCATTGTTTTTCTTATTGGACGTATGTGCAAAAAGTTCGTCTTCTCCCACACCCGGTGTCATGACAAGCAATTTCTGATTTTTCTTTGGTGTGAAATAATCCAGCATTCTTGGCCATGCAAGAATGATTGCGTACGCACGCTTGATCAATAATCGTTCAATGATCTGAAGTCGTAAACGTTTGATAAATGGTGGATTTTTATCAAAGTCTCTCCGCTGGATGACAGCAAAATCATGGATATTAAGTACAACTTTATTTGACCTGATAAAAGATGCAAACAGAACAAAAATATGAGCTATTCCGCCGCACCCATATTCAACCCATATTCTTGAATCTTTATTGAACATACAGCGGACTGCATGCCAGTTGATATCACCATTTTCTTTTCTGAATGGTATTACTTTTTCAACCATTTTGTTAAGAGTTATCCAGGCATAATACCTTCTAACTTGCCCACCCTGGCGTATGTCGCTTTTTTGCTTTATAGGGGTATGGTCTATAAAAATGACTTCCATTTCAATCATTTTATTTCCATTCATGCTTGAGTTTACTCATTTTTATTTTTATTCATTGATCATATGCTTACATGACGTTGGCGGACCTGGAAAAACCGTTCTGGTATCAAGGGGTTAAACCGTCAGTCTCCTGATACCTCCTCAATGAAATTCTGGTGCAGTATTTTCTGGCATTGCAAATAAGTTTGCCTGTGATTCAATAAACTGTCTGGATATAGTAGGTTGACCGTTTGAATCCAAAGCAAAGACTATCCAGTTCAAATCATTGAAGAAGTCTATATGAGGTTGTAATGGTGTTATCTGCCATCTTTCAAACATAACTAATTTTACATTGTTCTTTTGTAATGTTTTGGTCGTACCAATCAATGCATCCATGTCAAAACCCTCCAGATCTGTTTTAATAAAAGCACAGGAAGGATTTCCGATTTTTTCCATTTCATAATCTAAAGTGGTCATTTCTATTGGTTTTATCGAACATTTCTCTGTTTGAGAATCAATGATTTTATTCATGCAGGAGGTTCCACCAAAATCTGTAAATTGAACTTTTTTTCTCTCATTTCCTACAGCTTTGCATACAAAATGAAACTTAGACAGATTTAAATTATTAAGACGAAAGTTGTTCTTTAATCTCTCAATACAAATTTCATTTGCATCAATGAGTAACGCTTTATCTATAATGTCTGCTAACGCTAAAGTACGATTTCCAACATTACAACCAGCATCTATCATAAGATCTCCTTTTTTTATAACTGTTCTTATAAACGATAATTCATAAAAATCAACGTTCTTTGAATAAATGTTGCTTACTCCGGAGTCAGAGTCTGGATAAACAATAGATTTCATCCCATTTGATAAAGTTATTTGATATGTGTGTTCTGCAGGTAAGTGATATAGATACCAATTAAAATAATTATATAATAGATTAAGTCGCTTTCCTCGATTTAATTTATTTGTCAGAATTTTATAAATATGACCTATTCGCATATTCTTAAACGATTTAATTAAATTAAACAAAAAATTAGGAATATTCATTATATATCTCCTATTTTAATATAATATGCATCTATTTACAATGTACCGTTATATCAATGCCTGATTCATTGATAATACTTTCCGTAATTACTAATTACAATGATTTGTAGTCTTATAGAGTTCTGAAAAGACGGGCGTCTTTAGACAATGCATATGTGGACATACTACCAGGAGACGTTCCTGATATTCTTCCAGCCTGCACACACTTATTCCAGTGGTAAGAAAGTAACCACATATAATGATCTCTCCGACTTAGAGTTCCTTCTCACGCAGAATTCATTAACTCCAATAAGAATTCCTTAAATGTCACCTACCCTTATACAAGAGTATCCAGATAAGCTGAAACACTTGTTCATATGAAAAAAAAACGAATTCCGGAGTCTGTAGATATAGACATTATCTGACTGATTTGCAGCAAACGTACAAATATATGATTTTTCAGTTCTTTTATCAAAAATTTGTGTGGATAAGGTTGAACATAATTGAGTTAATTTCATGATATTTCTTGATACTAATGTTAAATCCAAAATATCTACAATTCCATCAGTATTTCCATCATAATTTGGATAAGGGAATGTCATAATTTCATCCATATCTGCAGATACAATCGATAAATCGTTAGTATCCACGACACCATCATTTTTTAATAGATGCTATTACTTAACTTAGATCTTCTCCAATTGTACATTATCAATATAGTAGTTGTCTCCAGATGCCGCAAATGGTGCAAACCAGAACTTTAAACGTCCATCGTTCACTGTACTTGTGAAACCACTTGTGGTAAATTCAGTTGTGAAGGTCTGCCAGTTCGTGCCAAGATTCGCTGTAAAGCCCAAACCATAGTTGGTATATGGTGAAACATGCTTAAACAGCCTTACAGTCACGTCATGTCCTGTCGTTGAATATGCTGCAAAACTCAACCTATAGCGGGTGTTTGGTTCCAGGGTTATCCCTTCCTGATACAACTGGATGTTCGAACCGCTACTGCTCAAAGCAAGCTGGGCCGTATTACTTCCTTCATAGCCAGGAGATACTGTACTGAAAGTCCCTGTACCACTCGTATAGAACTTCCATGGAGTAGTTCCGGATTCAAAACCGGGATTCATGATAGAAGATATGACTGGTGCTTGTGTGCCAAGAGTGCATGTTGCTGTATTGCTCATGATGCTGCCTGCCGGGTTTGTCACCAGGACGCGGAACTTCGAACCACTATCTGCTAAGATGGTTGCCGGTGTCGTGTATGATGGATTGGTTGCACCAGGGATATTCATACTGTTCTTCTGCCACTGATAGGTTAATGGTGCAGTCCCGGTAGCTACTACGCTGAATGTTGCAGTCTGACCTGTTGCAACGGTTTGATCCGCAGGATGGGTTGATATGCTGGGTAACTCAATTGCACTTACCTTCTCTAATCTCACGTCATCAATGTAGTAGGTGTCTCCAGATTTCGCAAATGGTGCAAGCTTGAACTGTAAACGTCCATCGTTCACTGTACCTCTGGGACCACTTGATGTAAATTCAGTCGTGAAGGTCTGCCAGTTCGTACCGAGATTCGCTGTAAAGTCAGGCGCATAGGCAGTATATGGCGAAACATGCTTTAACAGCCTCACAGTCACGTCATGTCCGGTCGTCGAATAACCTGCAAAACTCAGCCGATAGCGGGTGTTTGGTTCCAGGGCTATCCCTGTCTGATACAACTGGATGTTCGAACCGCCACTGCTCAAAGCAAGCTGGGCCGTATTGCTTCCTTTATGGCCAGGAGATACGGTACTGAAAGTCCCTGCTCCGTTCATGTAGAACTTCCATGAAGTAGTTCCGGATTCAAAACCCGGGTTCTCGATCGAAGTTTGGACTGGTGCTGGTGCTGGTGCTGGTGCTTGTGTGCCAATGGTGTATGCTGCTGTGGCTATACCGCTTGGTGTTAATCCTGTTTTCCATGCTCTGGCTATTAAAGTGGTAGTTGATGAAATGACGACCGGTGTTGAGTATATTGAAGAGGTTTCAGTAGGTGTAGTACCATCTTCAGTATAGCGAATTGTTGCGCCTGTGGTACTTGTTGAAATGGAAATGCTTTGAGAGTTTGGATAAGTGCCTGCGTGAAGAGACAATGTTGGAGTGGAAACGATTGTTGACGGACCACCTGACGAAGACGGTGGAAGGTTATGCAAACCCTCATACACTGTTTTTCCTTCGACAACCTTGTTTCTCCATTCATGGGAAAATACGGCTTCGGCATTACCTCCATATTCACATGTTTTCATTATTTGATCGAAAAACGCAGGATTTGAATCAGGATATATTTTTGAATAAGTAATATATAAAATCGGCATAATAGGAATATCATCAACTTCACTTTTCAATTTATTGATACTGTATTTAAAACCGCTTAATGTTGATCCATATAATTGTCCTGCATAAAAATCCAGCAAATGATTATCAGACATATACCTTGGGTCAAATCCATGCAATGACCTATACCCGTCTGCGGCATTTGCAGAGATTAACAGGTTGGGATTTGCTTTGTTGGCGTTAATAGAAGCTCTTACTTTTGTAAATAACTCAATGTACACATCACGTGCTACATCGTCTATTATTGGAATCATATCAGCTTCTGGTTTGGTTAATGGGTCGTAACCATATTTTACTTTAACTCTGTCACGCATTGCAGTGGAATATGACCGTGAAGTGTAATATGGTTCTTCATAATGGATTCCATCCAGATTTGGATAATGGCCAGCTATGAATCCGGCAAGACCTACTGCATAATCCTGTGCTGGAATAAATGCGTGGTCAATTCGACTATTGTGTACAGCGCCATTTCTGTACGCTTGATTGTATTCTGTTCCAAATAATCTATATTCAGCTCTAATCGGACTGTTAATAATATTAATAGGCATCCACACATGCAATTGGATATTCTCTGAATGCGCTTTATTGATTGCATATTCAAGCATGTTCCATGACGCTCTGGAATCCCAGCTTCTCTTATTAGCAGGATCACGCACAGCTTCATAATATTCACTTCCTACATACATAAATATTGCATCGCAATTCATATAAATAGCATTGTCTATAACAATGTCTATGTTTTCTTTTGAACCGAAAGTATTGTCCCATTCATTTACATACAATGCCCTTTGAAAAGGAAGGCTATTTTCAGCACTTGCTGCTTCTATACCGGCAAATATCAATAAAAACAATAGTATAAAATTGATAATATATCTCATAAATAGTCCCATATCATTAGAATTTTTTTTTGTTCGAAAGTTTGTCGAAGCATTTCCGATTATTTCCTCAGAATTTATTTGCATATTTCTGTAGATAACTAACTTAAGGACTAACTTGATAACCATATATATATATATCTTTCTATATCCTGGGCATTAGGAAAAAAATGCCGCTACATAGAGGTGGGTTTTTGTGATGAATCCATCAAAAGACCGCAGCCTATTGAATCCTAAAATTACTAAATCTACAATCCCATAATTTTGCAGTCATCCTCAGTAAGCAGACAATCAAAAGAGAAAGCATATTTATTAACGTTTTTAACAAATTCAAATCAATTGCTGAAAACAGTTTCAATATAGTTCCATGAAAGTAACCATAGTTATTCAAAACATTTATTCCCTACAACTTTCTGAGACTTTGTTAGTTTCACATAAAATCTTAAAAGTCTCAGTGGTTTTAGGAGCGTGATATTTAAGAGTATTAGTTACTGAACTTTATATATAATGAAAAAGGGGATGGCGCCCCAAATGGGCGCTCATGTTCTTTGATCCTAAACCTTTACGAGAATAATATCGTCTATGAAATACTGATCTCCAATAGCATTATAGGGGACCAAATAAAACTTTAAACGACCATCATTCACAGTTCCGGAAAACCCAGAAGTGGTAAATTTGGTTGAATATTCGGTAGTGTACTAACTTTCGTGACCTAACACAATTTTCCATCTTTTATGCACCTTACTGATGGTGATTTTGAATGACACATCAAAATTATGTGAAATCGCCATCAAGCCCAATGATTGTTAATTCAACGTCACGGTTTATGGGACACTACCGAATATTCACTCCATGAAGTACCAAGGTTAACCACATAGTCTGATAATCCATAATTAGTATACGGAGATCCGTGCTTATGCAGTGAAATGGATAAGTCATGACCAGTATTGGAATAGGCCTTAAAGCTCAGACGATAGAGAGTATTTGGCTCAAGTACCAGACCAGGCTGATAAAGTTGAACATTACTCCCTTTTTGAGAGATCGTAATATGGCCGGCATGGGGACTCCCATCACCAGAAGCATCAGTCAAAAAAGTACCCTTACCACTGGTATAGAAGAGCCATCGGGTGGTACCGGACTCAAATCCCGGATTTAGGATGAGATTATTTGTAGTCTGTACAACTTCTGTGGTGAACTTCCAGGTATGCTCGGTTTGCATATTATTGTCTGCTAGATCCATTGCATCTGTGCCAATGTTAACAGTATAGGTTGTGTCAAATGCAAGGTCAGAAGCAGGAGTATAGGTCACCGTGTCACCGTTCCAGTTAAAGGTTCCCTTCATTGCAGGAGACGTCGAGAATGCTGACTCAACTGAAGTCTGATCCATTGTCTCGCTGAATGTGGCAGTAACTTGTGCAGTCACAGGAACACTTATTCCAGTAGGTGTATTATCAGTGACAGTTGGAGGAATATTCTCGTGTTCTGTCGTGAACTCCCAGCTATGTTGCAATTCTAATAGATTACCTGCCATATCCATTGCACCTGTTCCAATGTTAACAGTATATATTGTGTCAAATGCAAAGTCCGAAGCAGGAGTATAGGTCACCATGTCACCGTTCCAGCTAAAGCTTCCCTTCATTGCAGGAGACGTCGAGAATGCTGACTCAACTGATGTCTGATCCATAGTTTCACTAAATGTGACAGTAACTTGCGCAGTCACAGGAACACTTGTTCCAGTGGCTGTATTATCAGTGACAGTTGGAGGAATATTCTCGTATTCTGTCGTGAACTCCCAGCTATGCGGCAATTCTAATAGATTACCTGCCATATCCATTGCACCTGTTCCAATGTTAACAGTATAGGTTGTGTCAAATGTAAGGTCAGAAGCAGGAGTATAGGTCACTGTGTTATCGTTCCAGCTAAAGGTTCCCTTCATTGCAGGAGACGTCGAGAATGCTGACTCAACTGATGTCTGATCCATAGTTTCACTAAATGTGACAGTAACTTGCGCAGTTACAGGAACACTTGTTCCAGTGGCTGTATTATCAGTGACAGTTGGAGGAATATTCTCGTATTCTGTCGTGAACTCCCAGCTATGCGGCAATTCTAATAGATTACCTGCCATATCCATTGCACCTGTTCCAATGTTAACAGTATAGGTTGTGTCAAATGCAAGGTCAGAAGCAGGAGTAGGTCACTGTGTCACCGTTCCAGCTAAAGCTGCCTGCAGTTAAGGGAGACATCGAGAATGCTGACTCAACTGATGTCTGATCCATAGTTTCACTAAATGTGACATTTATTTGCGTGGTGACAGGAACATTTGTTCCTTTTGGCTCATTTTCGTTAACTATGGGAGGCGTGGTATCTGCTTCATTAACTATCTCCAATCTAACGTCATCAATGTAGTAATTGTCTCCAGATGCCGCAAATGCTGTAAGCCAGAATTGTAAACGTCCATCGTTCACTGTACCTGTGAAACCACTTGATGTAAATTCAGTTGTGAAGGTCTGCCAGTTCGTGCCGAGATTCGCTGTAAAGCCCAAACCATAGTTGGTATATGGTGAAACATGCTTAAACAGCCTTACAGTTAGGTCATGTCCTGTCGTTGAATATGCTGCAAAACTCAACCTATAGCGAGTGTTTGGTTCCAGGGTTATCCCTTCCTGATATAACTGTATGTTCGAACCGCCACTGCTCAAAGCAAGTCTAGCAGCATTATTTTCTTCATATCCAGGAGAAGCCATACTGAACGTTCCTGCTCCGTTCGTGTAGAACTTCCATGGAGTAGTTCCTGATTCAAAACCGGGATTCATGATAGAAGATATGACTGGTGCTTGTGTGCCAACAGTGCATGTTGCTGCATTGCTCATGATGCTACCTGCTGGATTTGTCACCTGGACGCGGAACTTCGAACCACTATCTGCTAAGATAGTTGCCGGTGTTTTGCATGATGGATTGGTTGCACCAGGGATATTCATACTGTTCTTCTGCCACTGATAGATTAATGGTGCAGTCCCGGTAGCTACTACGCTAAATGTTGTGGTCTGACCTGTTGCAACGGTTTGATCCGCAGGATGGGTTGATATGCTGGGTAACTCAATTGCACTTACCTTCTCTAATCTGATGTCATCAATGTAGTAGGTGTCTCCAGATTTCGCAAATGGTGCAAGCTTGAACTGTAAACGTCCATCGTTCACTGTACCTGTGGGACCACTTGATGTAAATTCAGTCGTGAAGGTCTGCCAGTTCGTACCGAGATTCGCTGTAAAGTCAGGCGCATAGGCAGTATATGGCGAAACATGCTTTAACAGCCTCACAGTCACGTCATGTCCGGTCGTCGAATAACCTGCAAAACTCAGCCGATAGCGGGTGTTTGGTTCCAGGGCTATCCCTGTCTGATACAACTGGATGTTCGAACCGCCACTGCTCAAAGCAAGCTGGGCCGTATTGCTTCCTTTATGGCCAGGAGATACTGTATTAAAGGTCCCTGTACCACTCGTATAGAACAGCCAGGGAGTAGTTCCTGATTCAAAACCCGGGTTCTTGATCGAAGATAGGACCGGTGCTGGTGCTTGTGTGCCAATGGTGTATGCTGCTGTGGCTATACTGCTTGGTGTTAATCCTGTTTTCCATGCTCTGGCTTTTAAGTTGGTAGTTGAGGAAATAACGATCGGTGTTGAGTATATCGAAGAGGTTTCAGTAGGTGTAGTGCCATCTTCAGTATAGCGAATTGTTGTGCCTGTGGTACTTGTTGAGATGGAAATACTTTGAGAGTCTGGATAAGTGCCTGAGTGAAGAGACAATGTTGGAGTGGAAACGATTGTTGACGGACCACCTGACGAAGACGGTGGAAGGTTATGCAAACCCTCATACACTGTTTTTCCTTCGACAACCTTGTTTCTCCATGGATAGGAAAATACGGCTTCGGCGTTACCTCCATATTCACATGTTTTCATTATTTGATTGAAAAATGCAGGATTTGAATCAGGATATATTTTTGAATAAGTAATATATGAAATCGGCATAATAGGAATATCATCAACTTCAGTTTTCAATTTATTGATACTGTATTTAAAACCTCTTAATGTTGATCCATATAATTGTCCTGCATAAAAATCCAGCAAATGATTATCAGACATATACCTTGGATCAAATCCATGCAATGACCTATACCCGTCTGCGGCATTTGCAGAGACTAACAGGTTGGGATTTGCTTTGTTGGCGTTAATAGAAGCTCTTACTTTTGTAAATAACTCAATGTACACATCACGTGCTACATCATCTATTATTGGAATCATATCAGCTTTTGGTTTGGTTGATGGGTCGTAACCATATTTTGTTTTAACTCTGTCACGCATTGCAGTGGAATATGACCGTGAAGTGTAATATGGTTCTTCATAATGGATTCCATCCAGATTTGGATAATGGCCAGCTATGAATCCGGCAAGACCTACTGCATAATCCTGTGCTGGAATAAATGCGTGGTCAATTCGACTATTGTGTACAGCGCCATTTCTGTACGCTTGATTGTATTCTGTTCCAAATAATCTATATTCTGCTCTAATCGGACTGTTAATAATATTAATAGGCATCCACACATGCAATTGAATATTCTCTGAATGCGCTTTATTGATTGCATATTCAAGCATGTTCCATGACGCTCTGGAATCCCAGCTTCCCTTATTGACAGGATCACGCACAGCTTCATAATATTCACTTCCTACATACATAAATATTGCATCGCAATTCATGTAAATAGCATTGTCTATAACAATGTCTATGTTTTCTTTTGAACCGAAAGTATTGTCCCATTCATTTACATACAGTGCCCTTTGAAAAGGAAGGCTATTTTCAGCACTTACTGCCTCTATACCGGCCAATATCAATACTACTAAAATCACAAGACGTATATTTAAGTTCATATTTAATCAGACCTCACAAAATTAGTTTGCTTATAACCCATGTTCTCCAGTATCACACCAGAATTCACAGTTTTCATCCATAAATAATCTTTTCTAACGTCCACTCCTCTCGATTTTCACCAAAATAATACTTCCTTAACTTTTCCAGATGTAGAACAGAATTCCAAACCGTGAACATTATATAATTGTTATAACATATAGAACAAATCATTGGAGAAAGGTGAAATTGAAAATTACGACCATGACGAATACGCAAAAAAACATTATGGATGCATTCAATTGCAAATATTTTGGAATGAACAAATACTTGAAATCGATCGGGGTCAAGAATGTGTGGAACAGATTTTAAAAATGGTACGGTCCACTGATGGCGGTTTAAATTCATAGTGACGAAGATGGGTTATAATGCTGATTATCTATGGCCACATATATTCAATTCATGTTCGCGTCTGATTCAAAATGCTTCAAGAAAGGGTCGTGTCCCTAATCAACTGACAATATTTAAATAGTTTAAATGTAATTTCCTATTTTGAGGGATATGAATGGATTCAGAACTGGATTTATCAGAATTTTGTTGTTTGAATAAAGATTGCCCGAATTTCGGTAAGAAGGGTAAAGGAAATATAAGAGTCAAAGAGAGATATGGATCGAAAAATCGGGTGCTATTGAGATGCAATACATGCACACATTGCTTCAGTGAAACCAGATGTACGATATTTTTTGGACTTAAGACCCCAGATGAAGAAGTACTTAGGACACTGGCAATGATACCTGAAAAAGGAAGCATACGAGGAACGGCAAGAGCCACAGGATATGATAAAGATACTATATGCAGATGGCTTGACATTGCAGGAGCTCATTGCCAAGAAGTTACCGA
>Ga0255379_10058_pt1 | contig 16552 bp, 12 predicted proteins | sample ANMaggSeSYBR01I3_FD_182105 | JGI IMG/M metagenome (GOLD analysis project Ga0255379, IMG submission 182105) | Sediment cell enrichment communities from methane seep in Santa Monica Basin, California, United Staets - ANME aggregate JGI... | ecosystem: Environmental > Aquatic > Marine > Cold seeps >... | reverse complement strand
CGAATATCAAATGACCAAAACATTTCAGGCAGTTATCCAATATTTGCGGGGCTCAACACGTTTAGAATTTTTGATTTTGGTCATTCGTATTTGTTTCGGATTTCGTGTTTCGTGCTTCGAATTTATAGAAAATCCCATAAATAAACAATTCTCGTTAAGTCAGCAGGTTATCAGCTTAAATGACGTAGCCCTGAATTGCCCTCTTGAACCCTGGAATTGAGTTTATAATAGTATCATCATCCACACAAAAAGCTATTCTAAAATGACCCGGGCAGCCAAAACCACTGCCCGGCACCACAAGAATCAATTCATCCTGCAGAGCTTTCACAAATTTTACGTCATCAGGCACAGGAGATTTAGGGAAAAGATAAAAGGCTCCGGATGGCCTGACAAATTCATAACCGCATTCCGCAAGGTTATTACATAGAATGTCTCTTTTTCTTTGATATTCAGATATATCAACACTTGCTCCCTGTATTGAAGCTATTATCCGCTGCATAAGAGCAGGAGCATTAACAAACCCAAGAATTCTATTGGCCAGAGCGATTCCGCTGATAAGATTTTCTTTAAAAACTGCTTCCGGATTAACTGCAATATATCCTATACGCTCGCCGGGTATGGAAATATCCTTGGAATAAGAAGTGGCAATTATGCTTTCTCTGTAGCAGTTAAATATACTTGGGACTTTAACTCCGTCATAGACGATTTTACGGTATGGCTCATCGGAAATAAGATAAATAGTTCTGCCTGATTTTTTCCCTTTGTCATTTAATACAGTCCCAAGTTCAATTAGACTTTCTTTGCTGTATATTTGCCCTGTCGGATTGTTCGGAGAATTTATAAGTACGGCCTTTGTTTTATTATTGATGGCAGATGAAAAATTTAGATAGTATTTATATTTTACCAAAAATAAATGGACAGAAAAGCTTAAGGAAATGTAATAATGGGCATAGTGGAAGATAAGATAAAAGATCTAAAGAACAGAGAAGCAAAGGTACTGGGAATGGGCGGCGAAAAAATGGTTGCAAAACAGCGCGAAAAAGGAAAGCTGACCGCCCGTGAACGATTAAACCTTTTATTTGATACAGGAACATTTCGGGAAATCGACATGTTCGTAAAACACCGGTGCGTGAATTTCGGCATGGAAAAGACCGAAATTCCATCAGACGGAGTTATAACCGGCCACGGCCTTGTTGAAGGCAGGCCAGTATTCGCATTTTCCCAGGATTTTACCTCCAGAGCCGGCACCCTCGGGGAAATGCACGCAAAAAAAATCTGCAAAGTTATGGATCTTGCATTAAAGGCCGGAGTACCTTTTGTCGGCATAAATGATTCCGGTGGAGCAAGGATACAGGAAGGAATTGATGCGCTTTCCGGTTTTGGAGAGATCTTTTTCCGCAACTCTGCATGCTCCGGAGTTATTCCACAAATCTCGGCAATAATGGGACCGACCGCAGGTGGAGCAGTCTATTCACCAGCCATGACAGACTGGATATTCATGGTTAAAAAAAGCAGCTACATGTTTATTACCGGCCCGGAAGTTATCAAGGCTGTAACAGGAGAAAAAATTTCCTTTGAAGACCTCGGAGGAGCCATGACGCACAATGAAAAAAGCGGTGTGGCCCACTTTGCCTGCGAAAACGATGAAGATGCTGTAAACCAGATAAAAAGACTCCTGTCATATCTGCCTTCAAACAATATGGAAGATCCGCCCGACATTGATCCGGAAGATGATCCAAAGCGCATAGAGCCGGCACTGGATACAATCATTCCGGATAACCCAAGCCAGTCTTATGATATGAAGGATGTGATACGTTCAATTGTTGACAAGGGAGAATTTTTTGAGCCTCATGAGTTCTTTGCCTCCAATATAATCGTATGTTTTGCAAGGCTTAATGGGAAAAGCATAGGCATCATCGCAAATCAGCCCATGGTTCTTGCAGGATGCCTGGAGATTAATGCATCTGACAAAGCCACACGTTTTATCCGCTTCTGCGATTCTTTCAACATTCCTATCCTTACAATCGCTGATGTCCCGGGTTATATGCCTGGAAGCCGGCAGGAATGGGGAGGAATTATTCGTCACGGCGCAAAGCTCCTCTGGTGCTATTCAGAGGCAACCGTACCGAAAATGCTTCTAATCACCAGAAAAGCTTACGGTGGCGCCTATATTGCGATGTCATCCAAACATCTGGGGGCAGACATGGCTTTTGCCTGGCCAAGTGCACAAATTGCGGTAATGGGAGCAGAAGGTGCCGCCAATATAATACACAGAAAAGAAATTAAAGGGAGTGATGATCCTGCTGCAAAGCGAAAAGAAAAAGTCAAGGAATATGAGGAGCTTTTTTCAAATCCTTATTGTGCGGCAAACAGGGGCTATATTGACGCTGTTATTGTTCCAAGCGAAACAAGGCCCCGCCTGATCGACGCTCTGGAGATAATGTGCAGCAAAAAGGAGTTCAGGCCACCTAAAAAACATGGGAACATTCCTGTGTAGTATCTGGCATCTTTCATGCGTCAGTTTACACTTTCTCAGAAAAGACAATAAAGTGAAAATATAGGAAATACAACCCCAAAGTGATTAAAGAAGAAAACAGTCAGGCAGAGTGCATTTCTGCACTATCATCGGCATACGTATCATCAAATGTATGAATGATAAAACACCTTGACGGGCAAAATGAAACATAACATGAGGATATAGCTATGAAAATAGACTCCATAGGCCTAAAAAACTTCAAGGCATTTAAAGATACTAAGATGCTGGATATCCCCCATTTTTGTGTTCTTGTCGGTGCAAATGGCTCTGGGAAGTCAACCTTGTTTCAAGTGTTTGCTTTTCTAAAAGAGGCATTAGCAAGCAATGTTCGCACTGCGCTTATCAAGCTTGGCGGCAGTATGGGATTCCGTGAAGTTCGCAGCCGGAACAGCAAAGGCAACATTGAAATTGAAGTGAAATTTCGGGAGCGTAGCAATGCTCCGCTGGTTACTTATTTTCTCTCAATTGGTGAAAAAAACGGTGATCCGTTTGTGGAACGAGAAATATTAAAGTACCGGCGAGGCAGCAGTGGCCAGCCATGGCATTTTCTTAATTTTTCTAACGGCAAAGGAACTGCTGTTACAAATGAACTTGATGAGGTAACCGATGTAAATGAACTGAAGAGAGAGGAACAGAAGCTTAAAGCCAAGGATATACTGGCAGTAAAGGGGCTTGCCCAGTTTGAACGCTTTCCTGCAGTGATGGCGCTGGGGAACCTTATTGAAAACTGGCATGTATCTGATTTTCATATCAACAGGGCTCGGCCGGAACAAGAAGCGGGCTACGCTGAACACCTTTCCAGGGAAGGCGAGAATCTCTCACTCGTTACGGAATTTTTGTACAATCGTCATCGGGATATTTTCAACACCATACTTCTTAAGCTGTCAGAACGAGTGCCAGGCATTGCAAATGTGAAGGCTAAAACAACGGAAGAAGGACGTGTATTGCTTCGTTTTAAGGACGGCGCCTTTGAGGATCCCTTTCTGGCTCGTTACGTTTCTGATGGCACCATAAAGATGTTTGCCTATCTGTTATTGCTCTACGATCCAAATCCTCACCCACTTTTATGCGTAGAAGAGCCGGAAAATCAGCTTTATCCGAAACTGCTCTGGGAGTTAGCCGAGGAGTTTAGAGCATATGCCACTCGTGGAGGGCAGGTATTTGTTTCCACCCACTCACCTGATTTTCTCAATGCGGTTGAACTGGATGAGGTTTTTTGGCTGGTAAAGGAAGACGGTTATACCAAAATCAAACGGGCAAGAGATGATGGGCAACTTAAAGCCTTTATGGGGGCCGGGGATAAAATGGGCTATCTTTGGAAACAAGGATTTTTTGAAGGAGTAGACCCATTATGAAATCATTGGTGTTTTTTTTAGAAGAGCCTTCAGCCAAGGCTATGCTTAATGGTCTTTTGCCACGCCTCCATCCGATGGGCTGGCAGTTTCGTTATGTCGTTTTTGAAGGCAAGCAGGATCTGGAGAAACAATTGCCCCTGAAATTGCGGATCTGGCGGCTGCCGGGTTGTAAGTTTGTGGTCCTGAGAGACAAGGACAGCGGAGACTGTGTGACGATTCGAAAGGGACTTGTGGAAAAGTGCAGCAAGGCTGGAAAACCGGATGCATTGGTAAGAATTGCTATACATGAACTTGAAAGCTGGTACCTTGGGGATCTTGCTGCGGTTGAGGCCGGACTCGGCATGAGCAACCTGGCTCGCAAACAAGGTTCTCGAAAATTTAGAGAACCGGATGCGCTTTCGAATCCTGCCCAGGAACTCAGGAAATTGACTACAGACAAATATCAAAAAATAAGCGGCTCACGGGCTATTGGTCATCACCTTTCCATAGAAAATAATCGTTCCAAAAGTTACAGGAAATTCATTTCCGGTCTAAAAAAAATATTGTGAGGGTAATATGAGCAGCCTCTGCAAAACAATACAAATTAAGAAAATCAGCCACTTACGAAGTGTTGGGATTGTAATGAGTCCTTACGTATAGGTTTATGTGAGGGCGAGTTTGCGTCGCCTGCATTGATCTAACGCTGGGCGATGATAAAACGGTTTGTAACAAAACAATTTTGATAGGATTGGCTACAATGGCTAACAATTCCCTTCAATTAGTTGACTTTATTAACACTGACGGCATTTATATCCCGGGTTTGATACCTATAGGCAGCGCCGCAGATACGATTGGTCTTAGCATCGACGAGCAAGTTGCTGTCTTTGATGCTGAGTCATTTAAACACATAAATTTTGTATTCTTTCGCCGTTTTTCAGATGGCCGATCATCTCAAATTTTGGCTTACGTTGTCGATAACTCTGACGAACAGCTTGACGAAAAAGCATTAGCCGAACTTCACTTGCAGGTTTGGCTTCATGGTACGACGCCATTGCTCTATATCGCCTGGCCAAGTCGAATTGATGTGTTGACATGCGCGCGAGGACCGGATTTCTGGAAAGCTGAAAACGAGGAGTGCCAGTATAATCCTGCGAAGAGACTTGAAGCTGAAGCTCTGAAAACTGCCGGCGCTATCACGATTGAACTACAAAAGTTATCAGCATTGCGCCTTGCTGATGGAACATTTTGGGAAGAGCCTTGTAATAAAAAATTAGCAGACCACGACAAGGCGGCACACCAATCGCTAATCCAGGCAGTGGTGGAAGCTGATAGCGATCTTGATGGAGAAAAAAAACCTGTTCTACGTCGTCTACTTCTATTAATGGTGCTGATTAAGTATCTTGAGGATCGCCGAGTCTTTCCAAATAGCGGTTGGTTTGGCAAGTTCCACAAAGGAGCAAAAAGCTTTTTTGATGTCCTGCAAGGCGGTGAACCTGAAGAGGTATACAGGCTGTTGAATTTCCTGGAACGAAAATTCAATGGTGTCATATTTGTTTTTCAGCGTGAAGATATCACAAAATCAATCCTTAAAACATTTGCATATCTTCTTGAAGCCAAAACGCTGAAAAAGCAGCGATACCTTTGGCAGCAATTTTCTTTCGAGCATCTGCCCGTTGAAATAATCAGCCATCTGTACCAGCGATTCGTTGAGGGCGGACACGGTACTGTCTATACACCTCCGTTCCTGGCATCTTTGCTTTTGGATCACGCAATGTCCTACGGTAAAATCACCGGCGAGGAACGTATTCTTGATCCGGCTTGTGGATCGGGAGTTTTTCTTGTTGGAGCATTCCGGAGACTGATCAATGTCTGGCGTAGTCGTAATGGCTGGCAGCGTCCAAACGTCAATACTCTTAAACGAATTCTCATGGAGAGCATTTATGGGATAGAATTAGATTCAAATGCAGTTGACCTGACAGCGTTTAGCTTGTGTCTGGCTGTCTGTGATGCATTACAGCCGGATGTCATCTGGAGCGACTTAAAATTCGATCCCCTCCGCAAATCAAACCTGTTTGAAGCAGATTTTTTCCACGTTCTTATTGAATCACAGCAAGGTGAATCTATTGTTTTTGAAGGAGGATTCGATGTAATCATAGGCAATCCGCCCTTTGAATCCAAACTTTCAACCGCAGGGAAAGAAGTTAATAAAATTGCACAACAGCAAGACGGTAATCGCGGAAAACTGCCGGACAAACAAACGGCCTATCTATTTCTGGAACAGGCATTGAATCTTCTTCGGCCTAACGGCAAAATCTGTTTAATTCAGCCATCGGGCCTGCTGTATAATCGCAAGACCGAAAACTTTCGTAATGCAATAGCTCGAAAATGCAGAATCAAGACAATCTTTGACTTTACTTCTATTCGCAAACTCTATGAAGCGGACCCTAAAACCGTTGCAATATTTGCTGAAGCGGGTATACCCAAAGAAAATCATTGGATTGCTCACTGGACATTTCGTCGAACAGTAAGTGTCAACGAGAGGATCTGCTTTGAACTGGATCATTACGACCGGCATCGTGTTACACAAAAACAGGCCGAAACTGATTTTTTTGTATGGCGTGCAAATCTTCTTGGCGGCGGACGATTGCTCGATATATCGCAACGACTTCGAAGCATGCGTACGCTTGCGGAATATGTTGAGCAGAATGGCTGGGATTACGGGGAGGGGTTCATCGCCGGAACCGGCAATAAACCAGCACCGTTTCTAACGGACGAGCCATTTCTTCCTACTCGGGCTTTCACCGATTCGGGTATTGACGAGACTAAAATTGAAACGGTTACAGATACACTATTTGAGAGCCCAAGATCAGAGGATCGTTTTACTCCACCACTCATTTTAATAAAAGAGAATGAGTCTCTCCCGGTTGTTTTTTGGAATAAAGGGTTTATTGCATACCGCGATAAGATCGTTGGAATCCATGCGCTCAAGTCCCAGGTTTCTGCCCTGCGCAACTTTTATAAATTTTTCCTCAGTAATCACGATATCTGCCGGTTCTGTTGCACCCTGAATGGAACACAATCATTGGTGGGCAAGTCCACCGCGATCCTTAAACAGGATGTTGACCTATTGCCTTACCCCGAAGATCCTGAAGACCTTTCTTTCTCTTTTTGGGAGGAGGCGCTATGCGAAGATGTCATTAAATATATGACTAGCTATGTTCGTCTCGGACAGAATTCAGAGTTACTAAAAACGGCAGCGGATATCAACGATCTTCGAGAGTATGCCGGCATGTTTATTCGTATGCTTGGCAGTGTATACGATAACTTGCAGGCATCCGACCCTGTTTTTCTTAATGGATTGACCTGCCAACCATTTTATTTTGGCGAACGCCCAAATCTCAACTGGCTTACTGAACAGCCGGAAGATGAACTGCGAAAACTTATCTATAGCGAAAATCACGAACACCTGCGGACAGTCAGGTTATTACGATTGTACTCCGAAAACGTCCTGTTGCTTGTGAAGCCGGACCGATTACGTTACTGGATACGCTCAACAGCAATTCGAGATGCCGATGAGACTCTTTTAGATTTACGCAGGCAGGGATACTAAACATGAATAAGGAATGCACTGAAGGACAACTCACATCCGGGATTGATCGAACCATGAGTACGCTTGTTTTGAGAACGATCACCTTTGTGCGTCAGCAATTGCCGGCCTGGAGGGACGACCCTGATCGGCCTGATGAACAATCAGAAAACAAATTGAATTTGCAATTGTGCAAGTTTCTTGACTCACGCGCCAGGAACGATTTTCCTATGGTTCGCTTTGATCATGAAGAGTATCAAACCGGGCGTCGCAGCGTCGATCTTTCAGCATCTCCGGTTGAAACAATGGTAATTGGTGCACAAATGTATGCCATCTACAACCCTTTCCTTGTCTTTGAATGTAAGAGACTTCCTGCCCCTTCAAAAGACCGTAAAAGGGAGTATATTACAGGAGGGGTAAGCAAAATAAGTGGCGGGATTCAACGATTTAAACTTGGCCTTCACGGCGCAGGTCTGGATCCGGTAGTGATGATTGCTTATGTGCAGGAGTACTCCTTACGCTATTGGCATCGCAAAATCAATGAATGGATTTCGGAACTTGCCATTAGCGCCGTAGCAGATACCTGCATTTGGAACGATAGCGAATTACTTGAGATGATAGATGAATGCGTGCCAAAGGGTCACGCGACCTGTCGATCTGTCCACATGCGAACTGATAGCACGATGAGTAGTGATATAACAATTCATCATCTTTGGATTGCTATGAATAGGCGACCCGAAAAATAATAAGATTAATCAGCAATTCTCATTATGGAATTTAACAATATTTTTCAATTATTCTAAATAGTTGATAGCCTGGTAATTTTTTGCAGGCTCTATTCGCGTTTCAAAAAATACAGAAAATTCGTAAAAACAAGAGAAAATCCGACTTGCTTAAATTTAATTAAAACTCACAACCTTTTGAAATTTCATTAAATATTCCATAATGAGAATTGCTGAAGATTAATAGGCATCCTTTACGACAAGTCAAAAGTAGTTTACACTTTGTTGATTTTGTATTTTGGCGGTGAAATTGGAAAATAGAAATTGGAAAAAAACACAAAGATGTAGATGCGTTACCTAATTTCAAATTTCCAGTTTCCAGTTTCGACATCAGCATTCAATTCGATAATGCACGTTTTTTCGAAAAAAGTGTAAACTAGTGAATGAACTTCTAATTCGCTTAAAAAAATGGGTAAAAGTTTAATTTTGAATTTCAAAGAATTATGTGATATTTCAGGCTATTAAAAAATATTGTCTCATTATTGTAAAAATTTAATTATCATGAGGCTCTTGCCGATACCTGCAAAGTATGATTTTTTTTAAATTCAATCACAATATATTGTATTGTGGTATGATTTCTTCGTGTTTTTGCAAGAGGTTTTTGTGTGATTTGCTTTATTTATACTGCCATATAGCATTAAGCACAATATGTTGTGGTCATTAATTAAACAATACACAACTTTTTTAAGCGAATTAGAAGAATGAAGGATGCCAAATATTGATATAACATTACCGGAGGTTAAATGTGGATGAAAATAATAAGAAGTTAGTAGCCGCAACATCGGCAGTATTAAAATATATACAACAAGAGGAAGAAATTATATATTCTCAGCCATGTCCGGCAGCCGCGCAGGCTCCTTCAGTTAAACTCAGGCTGTGGGGTCTGAGTGGCAGACAGGCACAAATGCAGATGCGCAATCTTATGCAGATGAAAGCCTTTCATGGATCAAAATTTCTATAAACTAAAAAAGTGTAACAGCTTAGCCACTAAGGCTCAAAGACACAAAAAAGAGAAAAAATTATATTATAATCTTTGTGCCTTAGTGTTTTTGTGGCCGTCCTATTACTCAAAGTTTTAAAATAAAGAGGAGTCCTTTAAATATGAGCGATCATAATCAAGTAAAAATTACAAAAATGGATTTCAGCGGAGAGAGGCCAAAAGCGGAAAATCCTCTTAATATACAGGATCTGACCTTTCGCGACGGCCAGCAGTCATTATTCGCCACCAGGGGACGGACTGAAGACATGATCCCCATTGCCGAAATGATGGACCAGGTCGGGTTCTGGGCTCTTGAAACCTGGGGCGGGGCAACATTTGATGCCATGCACAGATTTTTAAACGAAGACCCCTGGGAAAGGATAAGGACTTTAAAAAGATATATCAAAAAAACCCGCTTTTCCATGCTTCTTAGAGGGCAGAATTTAGTTGGATACAGAAATTATGCGGATGATGTTGCCAAAGCCTTTGTTGAAAGAGCTGCTCATAACGGTATTGATATATTCAGGACATTTGACGCATTAAATGATTACCGGAATTTTGAAACAGTTTTCCCTGTTATCAAGGAATGCGGTAAACATTTTCAGGGCTGTATCTGCTATTCACTGACAGAAAGACGGATGGGCGGAGAGGTCTATAACCTCGAATATTACGTAAAAAAGGCAAAAGAGCTTGAAGCAATGGAGGTAAATAGTATCTGTATCAAGGATATGGCAGGCTTGATGGCCCCTTATGATGCTTATGTCCTTGTTAAAGCGATTAAGGAAGCTGTATCTGTTCCTATTCATCTTCACAGCCATTTTACTTCAGGTATGTCTTCTATGACTCATCTAAAGGCGGTAGAAGCTGGTGTAGACATACTTGGCACATGCATGTCTCCTTATGGATTCCGCAGCTCACATCCTGCACTCGGGCCTCTTGTTATGACGCTTATGGGAACAAACAAAGATACCGGCTTTGATATCAAACTTCTATCATCCATTAATGCAATCCTTGAAAAAGAAATTCTCCCCAAATACCGATATTTACTGGATGATACCAAAGTTTCAATTATTGATACAAATGTTCTTGTACATCAAATTCCGGGAGGCATGCTCTCTAATCTGGTAAACCAGTTAAGAGAAATGGATGCTCTCGACAAGCTGGATAAAGTATATGCGGAACTCCCCAAAGTCAGAGAAGATCTTGGACAGGTTCCACTTGTAACTCCCATGAGCCAAATTGTTGCCACACAGGCAATTAACAATGTCCTGTTTGATGATGAAAAAGAGCGTTACAAAATGATAACAGCACAAGTAAAAGACTTATGCTATGGTCTTTATGGAAAAACACCTGCACCAATTAACCCCAAAATTCAGAAAAAAGCTTTAAAAGACTATCCAGGGGGAGAAAAGCCTATTACCTGCAAGCCTGCAGAGGTTATAAAACCCGAACTTGATAAAGCCAAAGAAGAAGTAAAGGGTCTGGCAGCAGATTTGGAAGATGTTCTTATTTATGCGCTTTACCCTGTTACCGGAAAAAGATTTCTTAAATGGAAATATGGCAAGGAAGAACCACCGAAGGAAGTAAGGCCGAGGACTATGGAAGATGTCAAGGCTGAACAGGAACTTATTAAAAAGGCCAGAGCAGGAAAGCTTGTTGAAAAGAAAGAAAAAGCGGCTCCGTCGAAAGGCAATAACTTAAGAAAATTTAATGTATTTGTAGATGATGAATACTTTGAAGTTGGAGTGGAAGAAATAGGGGGATCGCCAATTGTAAGCTATATTCAGCAGGCGCAAAGCCAGATACCGCAACCCCCTGTAACAGTTGCTCCATCGCCCCAGGTTTTACCCGCAGCTCCACAACCACAGGTTCCTGCTGCACCTGTAGAGCAGCCGGCAGCACCTGCAAAATCTACAGCTACAGCATCCAAAAAGGCAGAAAGCGATAGCGAAGGGACACCGCTTAAAGCTCCTATGCCAGGCATAATTGTAAGTTACAAAAAGCAGGTGGGCGATTCTGTTAATACTGGAGAGATAGTTGTAATTCTTGAAGCCATGAAAATGGAAAATGCCCTGCCGTCTCCTGTAAGCGGAACAATAAAATCCATCAATTTTGCCAGCGGTGATTCAGTCGCCAGAAATGATGTTCTCTGTGTTATTAACTAAATTGAGCGATTTTTTATGAAGATCCATGAATATCAGGCAAAAGAATTATTCAAAAAATACAAGATTCCCATTCCTGATGGAGGCATTGCCCTTACCCCTGATGAAGCCAAAAAAAATGCCGCTAAAATAGGCAATTTCCCTGTTGTCATTAAAGGACAGATTCATGCAGGAGGACGGGGCAAAGGAGGAGGCATAAAGCTTGCAGAAACTGTGGAAGAAGTTGAGAGCCTAACGAAAAGAATTTTAGGCATGCTCTTAATCACTCACCAGACAGGCCCCGAAGGTAAGATAGTAAAAAAAGTGCTGGTTGAAAAGAGCCTGAAAATTGAAAAAGAGCTTTATCTGAGCATCATTCTGGATAGAGCAACTGCAAAGATAGTTATAATTGCAAGCAAAGCCGGTGGAATGGATATTGAAGAAATTGCTGCAAACCAACCTGAAAAAATTATAAAAATCCATATTGACCCTCTTTTAGGTATCCAGCCATTTCACTGCCGTCAGGCTGCCTTTGGCCTGAAACTCCCGCCCTCTTTGATTAGACAATTTACTTTGACATTAATAAATCTTTACAGGCTTTTTGTTGATTATGACTGCACGCTTGTGGAGATAAATCCCCTTGCAATAACAGCAAATGAAAATATCGTGGCGCTTGATGCGAAAATCATTTTTGATGATAATGCGCTGTTCCGCCACAAGGACATACTCGAATACAGAGATCTTGATGAAGAAGACCCCTTTGAAGTTGAGGCATCCAGGTTCAATCTCAATTACATTAAACTGAGTGGAAATGTCGGGAATATGGTTAATGGCGCGGGTCTGGCCATGGCAACCATGGATTTAATTAAACTTTATGGCGCTGAACCCGCAAATTTTCTAGATGTAGGCGGCACTGCTAATGCGAAAACGGTGGAAAACGGATTTCGGATTATACTTAGCGATAAAAATGTTAAAGCAGGTCTGATAAACATTTTTGGCGGAATTCTTCGCTGTGATCTGCTGGCAAAAGGGGTTGTGCAGGCTGCCAACAAGGCGGGGATAAAAATCCCTGTGGTAATTCGCATGGAAGGAACAAATGTTGAAGAAGGCCGCAGGATCCTTTCTGAATCAGGCCTGAATTTTACTATTGCAGCGGACTTAAAGGAAGCAGTTCAGGCAGTTACACAGCTTGTCAAGCACCTTCGGTGCGGACATAAGTGCCTAAAGTGAGCTAAAGTTAAAAAGAAGTGCCTAAAGTATGTTAAAGTGCCCTAAAGTGCCTAAAGTTGTGGTACGCCTTCGGCGTGCTAATTGATAATCCGGGGTTGCAGGAGTTACTCCTCTTTTGCGCATTGACGACTGAAGGAATCTATATAAAATGGCAGAATTCCTTAACTTTAGGCACTTTTTCTCGTTCCCATGCTCCAGCGTGGGAATGTATAAGGAAAAATAAGTAATTGAGCATATTCGTTGACAAAAATACACGATTACTGGTTCAGGGAATAACAGGAAAAGAAGGCCGGTTTCATACTAATAAATGCATTGCCTATGGTACAAATGTAGTGGCAGGGGTAACCCCGGGCAAGGGCGGCCAAAAAGTGGACGATGTGCCTGTGTTTAATACCATCAAAGAAGCTATGAAAAAAACAGGCGCTAACTGCAGCATGATTTTTGTCCCGGCCGCTTTTGCCGTGGATGCTATTCTGGAAGCTGTAGATGCCAGAGTCGAGTTGATTGTTGCTATAACAGAAGGCATCCCTGTCATGGACATGATCAAAGTCAAAAATTATATGAAAAACACAAAATCCTGCCTTATCGGCCCCAACTGCCCCGGAATAATCACACCAGGTCAATGCAGGGTCGGCATCATGCCCGGTCATATACACAAACAGGGTGGCCCCATAGGTGTTGTATCCCGCTCCGGAACCCTGACTTATGAAGTAGTAAATCAGCTAAGTCTGCATGAAATCGGTCAAACCACCTGTATAGGAATTGGCGGAGATCCCATAAATGGAACAAACTTTATAGACTGCCTTGATGCCTTTGAAAAGGATCCCGACACCGAAGGAATCGTTATGGTCGGGGAAATAGGCGGCAGCGCAGAAGAAAAAGCATCTGAATTTATCAAAAAACATGTAACAAAAAAGGTTGTCGGATTTATTGCCGGTTTAACTGCACCCCCCCGGAAGACGCATGGGACATGCAGGCGCAATCATCAGCGGCAGCAGTGGTACTGCTCAAGCAAAGATTGCAGCAATGAAAGAAAGCGGTATTTATGTCTGCGAAGATCTTGGTTCGTTTGGAGAAATGTGCGCTGAAGTATTTTAAACGTTAACTTTTCCAACATGACAATCTTTGACCGAGCCCTTATCTGCCTTGCAATACCTTCTAAAATTATCGATATGATGGTTCATAAGCACGTTTTTCCCTTTGGATTTCATTTTCGGAATACGCAATAATGCGCAACTAATGAATAAAATATGTTGCGCTATCTTGTTCAATATCGTATAGTTTCTGCAAGTTTCGCTTTTTTGCAAACGTCTCATTTAGACGAAGGATTCGCATGCTCTCTTTTACCCCAAGCCAAAAAATAGAAAACAGACTGAAAATTCTCCAGGGGTTATTAGCTGAAACATATAAAGATCTGGAGGCTTTATCTCCTGATGAGACGAGATATATTCATCGTTGTGCCTTTATCAGCAACATCGGAGCTTCAACCAGAATAGAAAACGCTGTTCTAACAGACCAGGAAATCGAATGGGTCGATACCACTTTGAATAACCATGGTAACGCAACCGCTTTTGAGGAGAAGAAATCTTTTATTCTGGACAAGCTTTCAAAGGATAGAGAACGAAGTGTTGAAGAGGTAGTTGGTTGCCGACAAGTGCTGACAACTGTTTATTTGCAAGCCGATGAACTTTTCCCTCTATCAGAAGTTACTATTCGCGGACTTCATCATGATTTACTCCGGTACTATCCTAAAGCATCAAGTTATGCAGGAGGATACAAGACAGCACCGAACAGAGTTGTCTCTATCAATCACGAAACCGGAGAGGAACGTGTGGTATTAGAGCCCTCTCCTCCTGGCATTATAACGGCGACTGCCATGGCGGAGCTGACCAACTGGTATAATACCGCAATCCAAGACTATCCGTGGCCCATATTAGTTGCCACAGAATTTGTATTTCGTTTTCTGGCCATCCACCCATTCCAGGATGGGAATGGGCGACTTGGGCGCGCTCTTTTTATTTTGGCTTTATTCCACTCCGGCGATAAATATCTGACGAGCATTACGCCCAACCTTGCTATTGATCGCCACATTGAGCAAAACCATACGCTTTATTATTCCATCCTTCACCAATGTTCGGAGGGCAAGTTTAAAGCAGACCACACACAATACAAATTAGAGCCGTTAGCCTGGTTTTTCATCAATATTCTGGAATCTTCTTTAGCCGATATTGAGATTTATCGTAAGCGGTATAACAACCTGCAAAAGCTTTCGGAATCAGCATCGACTGTTTTGAACTGTTTTAGATCCAGTCCGGAAAAACGTCTGAAGGTTGCTGATATCGTAGAAAAGACAGGCCTCCCTCGCCGGACTATACAATATGCCCTTAAGACACTTACAAAACAAGAATTACTCCAGATACTGGGACGGGGAGCCGGGAGCCGCTATCAACTTGTGTTTTGAGATAATAAGAAAGGAATGAAGACGCTGGTGAAATTGGGAGGTTGCTGTCAGGATATACATGGAACGGCATGTCGGATATATTTCCGTTTGCTTATGCAAATATGTAACTGATACAATAAATTTAAAGGGATTAATCAATGGATGGTAAATCGCTGGATATAAAACAGGAAAAAATTGAAAGGCTCAAAGAACTACTGCCTGAAGTTTTTACAGAAGAAAAAATCGACTGGGAAAAACTGAAAGCGGCGCTTGGTGAGGACGTAGAATTCAAAAACGAGCGTTATGTTCTGAACTGGGCCGGAAAATCCGATGCATTCAAAGTATTGCAAGCGCCGACAACTGCGACACTGGTTCCTGTCAGAAATGAGTCAATTGATTTTAATGATACTGGAAATGTTTTCATTGAAGGCGAAAATCTGGAGGTTCTGAAAGTTCTCCAAAAGTCATATTTCGGCAAAATTAAAATGATCGATATAGATCCGCCGTATAATACAGGCAACGACAATTTTATCTATCCTGACAGGTTCTCTGAAACAAAAGAAGAATATCTTGAAAGAATCGGGGATAAGGATGAATCGGGATACATAACCAGAGAAGGTCTGTTCAGGAAAAACAGTAAAGACAGCGGCCATTATCATTCCAACTGGCTTTCAATGATGTATCCGAGATTGTTTCTGGCAAGGAATCTGTTGAGAGAGGACGGGGTTATTTTTGTGTCCATTGATGATAACGAAGTGCATAACCTCAGACTTTTAATGAATGAGGTGTTTGGAGAGGAGAATTTTGTTGCGACTTTCATCTGGGAAAAACGAACAACGAGAGAAAATCGGCGTGTATTCTCCTTCAACCACGATTTCATTGTCTGTTATGCACGAATAAAGGAGCTTTTCGAGACAAGCAGAGGTTTGCTCCCTATGACAGAGGAAGGGCGAAAGAGATATAAAGAACCCAGACAATGATCCACGGGGAGATTGGCAGTCTGTTTCTTTGAACGCTATGGCAGGGCATGCAACCCCAGCACAGTTCTATACAATTACCACACCTGGTGGAAGAAAACTCGACCCTCCTCCTGGGCGGTGCTGGTCAGTAACACAATCCGAACTTCAAAGACTCATCGCTGACAAGCGCGTATGGTTTGGGAAAGACGGTAACAACGTGCCTCGGCGAAAGGTGTTCCTTTCCGAAGTTGATGAAGGACTTACCCCGCATACTCTGTGGAAAGCTGCGGAAGTTGGAACGACAGATAATGCGAGCAAAGCATTACTCAATCTCTTCGGTGGTGAGTCTTTGTTCGAGACACCGAAGCCAATTGAATTGGTAAAGCGTATGACCGCTATTTCTACTCAGCATGATTGTGGTGACATCGTCCTCGACTTCTTCGCTGGCTCTGCCACCACTGCTAACGCAGTCCTCGACCTGAACAAACAAGACAACGGCACCCGCAAATTCATTATGGTTCAACTCCCTGAAAAATGCGACGAAAAATCCGAAGCTTTTAAAGCA
>Ga0255379_10054_pt1 | contig 16991 bp, 16 predicted proteins | sample ANMaggSeSYBR01I3_FD_182105 | JGI IMG/M metagenome (GOLD analysis project Ga0255379, IMG submission 182105) | Sediment cell enrichment communities from methane seep in Santa Monica Basin, California, United Staets - ANME aggregate JGI... | ecosystem: Environmental > Aquatic > Marine > Cold seeps >... | reverse complement strand
CATATAAGAACCATACTTTTCTGGTATATTGACCGGTAGGTTCATTTTTTATCATATTTGGTACAAGTCAGTCTTTTTGAATGTTATGTATCTCTAAATATCTGGCTTCAATATTTTTAATTTCTTCCTCAGTTAATTCTTCAATCTTTTTCTCCAATTCCAGACCATATTTCATCAAAAGCCAAAGATTTACCTTTATTAATGAAGGGGCTGATTGAGACGAATAATCTTCTGCAAGAAACAAACTATGATCCTGTATTAGCTGCCACAACAATAGCTTTTGGATTCGTTTTTATTCATCCTCTTGCGGATGGTAATGGAAGGATGCATAGATATTTAATTCATCACATATTATCCGAATTTGGTTATACCAAAAGAGAGATGATTTTTCCAATATCAGCAGCGATTCTTAATCGAATCAATGATTATCAAATTATATTAGAAGCGTATTCATACCCCAGATTAGATTTGATTGAATGGAAAGAAACAGCTGATCATAGTATACAGATTCTTAACAACACTATCGACTTATACCGGTACTATGATCTTACTCTTCAATCAGAATTTTTATTTGAATGTGTTGAAGAGACAATAGAAAAGATTATTCCAGAAGAGATAGCCTATTTGAAAAAATATGATCAAATGAATCAATATATCAATAATTATGTATCACTTCCTGATAATAAAGTTGATCTGTTAATTAAGTTTTTAGATCATAATGATGGTAAGCTTTCGAAAAGAAAGCGGGAGAAAAAGTTTGAAGAATTAACTGAGGAAGAAATTAAAAATATTGAAGCCAGATATTTAGAGATACATAACATTCAAAAAGACTGACTTGTACCAAATAATAAAATGAATTTCATTTATAAAAATCACAGATGAAAATCCTATTCAGAATTAATCAAGAAAAACAGAAGCTCAAATTCCTGTAATATACCCCAAAAACGCATCTGTGAGCACGAAAGAACAAGCAGCATTTTATTTGTTAAGTCATCTATGGAATCTTGCATTTATATGATTGATAATGATTTAATACTAGACAATATTGATGATTACAGAATAGACAAAGATTATATATTAAGAATTGAAGTAATTAATGCTAAAGATTTTTTTTCCTTAAAAGGTGACTCAATTGACTTCATAATCATAAATGTTCTACGTAAGACAAAGGAAAATATGAGTATTATACTATGAGGTAAACATGAAGAATAAAAAAACTGCCCCCCAATATTGTTTTTATCCGCTCACCAAGGTGAACGGATTTTGATACTTATGGCGGAGGAAGTACTCCAATCTATTTCAAAGCAGATAAACCGTTTCTTTATCTCATAAAAGAGAACTCAACAGGAGCCATAGTATTTATTGGGAAGGTCGGAAAACCCGAATACTCGTAGCTCAGATGCTTCAGAGCGCATGTTTGACACCCAAAATCAGTTCTTATCTTTCAAGATACCTGGTTGTAAAATAGTCATCCGGAATGGATGGATTAAATTTTATTTGTTCAATTTCAGAAATAGATTTTCTGCTATTTTGAAGATTTGTCATCACTATCTTTTTGAATCGATACTTATGATTTGTTTTATCAACTTCAACAATTGATTCTACTTCCATCACTTTCTCTTTTTCTCCAAACATATCGAAATAGATAGCTTTTCTAAGAACGAAATCTTTTTTCCCAATGGATACTATTTTTTCAGAAAACCCATTGGCGTCCATTACATCATCATTAACAGGAATAATTTCGATTTTGAAGCAAACAATGCCGTTTATCATCTCTTCGCCCAGTAATTTGTACATGTATTCTTCAATATTGGGTAAAGTCATATCTGCATACGAAAATTCCGATCCCATAAAACTTTTGGCATTTTCAGAACTGATGATACGGCGTGTTTTTCGTAAAGCAGGCATATAAATCCATTTGTCATCATCTTTTTTATTATAGTCATAAGTTAGAAAACCAACACCTTTCACATCAGCCGGTGCTGAAAACCTGATTAGTTTCTTTTCAGTATTTCCATTATCACAAAGCTTTGTAATAACTGCCATTTGGCGTACACGTTTTTGCCCATGTTGATTTATGATGGTCATTTTATTCAAGCTTTCAGTGCCTGATACACGTGTTGCTTCAATTGATTTTTGTTGAATTTGTTTTACCGATAATGTTGATTGTGCATGTGTTGTTAAATTTAATGCTATTATCATGCAGCTCACTAAAATTGATTTTATAGTCTTCATTTCTAATAGTTATTTCATGATTTAATACTTGTTTTTGGCTCCAGAAATTTTGGTTTGAATAACACGCAAATTGCCGGAACAATCAGCAATGCACCAACCAAACAGGCGAAAATGGATACCACAACCAGAAAACCAAAGAATTTAACCGGTATGAAAGAAGAAAGCAGTAATACTGAAAATCCAATGATTACAGAAAGTGCGTTAAATACAATTCCCCTTCCTGTGGTTGTTAAAGTATTCATTGCTGCCTCCTGATGAGTATAACCCAACTTTCGTTCCTCTCTAAACCTCCATACAAAGTGGATAGTATAATCAATGCCAACACCAATCATTATAGATGATAACAGGGCTGTAGTGAGATTTAGCTCAACGCCTAAAACTCCCATTATTCCGAATAAGATGAGCATAGAAAGGGCTAAGGGGATAATAGAAATGAATGCTCCCATAAATGAACGGAACACAACAAGCAATAGCAAGTAAATCACCACTAAAGCCATGCCAAGGGATATAAACTGTCCTCGTACTACATTGATATCCAATTCCGAAAATACATCGGCTGTACCTCCAATATATTCTACATAAGGCTGCCCTTGTGTTATTTCTTCGATTTCTTTAATTACCCTGCGTATTACGGGAGTGCTTGTGCTGTTTAACCGGACTGAAATCATGGCATGCCCGAAGTTAAAATCAACCATTTTTTCGAAATCTTCAGGTTCACCACTCATCATATATAGTTCAAAATATTGTGAGGCTGCATTGTAATTATCGGGGATTTTATTGTAACCCTTATCATTCTTATCATTCAATGCCCTTGACATTTGCCTGATGATCCTTGCGATAGATGTAGTATTGCCAACTTCCGGTATTTGCTCTATTTTCTTTTCTATTTCATCTATTGTTTTCAGTACTGCAGGGTCTTTAATGTCACCCTTAAATACAATGAATAATGGAAAAAATCCCCCCAATTCTTTATTGATAATTTTGGCAGAATATTTTACCGGATGGTTCTCTTCAAAATAATTAACAGGATCGGTATTTACAATTACTTTAAAAATCCCCAGTGAGACCAATGAAGTAAAAAACAATGAAATGATAATTACTCTTTTGGGATTGGTTGATACAAGCTTGCCAAAAGAATGTAAAACCCTTTCGGTAATTGATTGTTTCAAATTATTTTTCTTGCTAGAAAAAACAGGTTTAGTTTTTGGTAACAGAGATGATACAGCAGGAATAAACAATAAACTTGCAGCAAGGGCAAAGGCAATACCGATACCGGCCAATATTCCCATTTGTCCTGCAGGTATTAATATATGCCCTTTCAGGCAAAGTAAACCTGCAATGGTTGTTAAACCCGCTAATAAAATAGGTTTCCCCATAGCAGACAGCATGCGTTTTGTGAGGTCTTTTTTTGTAAATGCAGTTCCTTTAATATTGTCTTCCTGGTATTTTGAAAACATGTGAATACCATAATCATTGGCAACTGCAATAAGCAATATTGGCAATATGGTGGTAATAATAGTAATGTCCCACCCCAATAATGGAATAGCTCCCATTGATACGAAAATCGACATTATGACAACAACAAACGGGAGCCACACACCACGGAACTGGCGAAAGCACATAAACAGGAATACTAACATAATAAGCAAGCCGATGGGTAGTAAGCGCATGATGTCTTTTGAAGTGTTTTTAGCCGTATGCATTCTTGAAAAAGGCGTACCGCCGATTACAACCTCTTCATCGCCCTGGACTTCTTCAATAAGTTTCTGAAGTTCTTCTACAATATAATTATCGGATGTTTCGGGTTCTAACAATGCTATAACAGCAGTTGTGGTAAAATCTTTTGAAATGACATTACCGTAAACCATGTCGTTATCCTTTAGCTCTTCCTTGATTTCTGCAATGTCTGAAGCATTACGGGGCATTTTTTTAACTGCAGGGTCAATAATAATTGCATGGTCTTTGCTTCTTACATATTTGAGTTCAAAAAGCGATATTACTTTGTCAACTCCTTTAATCCTGCCCATTTTGTGAGAAAACTGATTGACACGTTCCAGGGTTTTAGCATTGATTACATCATCGGTTTTTACAATGAGCATAATCATTTCCGTACCGCCAAAAAGCTCTTCAATCTTTGTCTTATTGATTCTTGATGGCATATCTTTCGGGAGGTATGTCATCATATCGGGATTCATGTTAGCGTTTTTTATCTGACTACCCATAAAGAAGGTAATAGCCAAAAACAAGACGATAATAGGCCAGCGATACTTAATTGTAAAATTTGCAAGCTTTTCCATATTTATAGATTTATAGATTATTAAAACGAAACTTTACATTCTATGAAACCTACGTTGAGGCCTTTCTTAAGAATATAAAAAAGGGTTCCTTCGGGGCCTGAATAAATTTGAGCACCTGCCGAAAAAGAGATATTATCCGATAAATTGTAGGTTGCTTTGGGTTTAAAATAGAGTTCTTTGGTATTAAGATTATAGAGCCCTAAAAATTCGCAGCTTAAAGTTTGATGCAATAATGAAATCAAAGGTCGTAATGAAATGGAGTTGCTCCAATCATTTTGCTGAGCATATATCATGCGGTTCCAGACTTTTAATTTGTTAGAGTATTGCGATAGATTAGAACTATCTGTTATTGATAAATCTTCCAGGCCGGGAACATATTTACCTATGTATTGGGCAATAAGATTAAAGTCCCCCCACTCCCTGTCTATTCCCAGTGTATATTCAAATTGCCTGTTTGGAATGGATTCAAATTGTTTTTCTTTTTCGGTTGGAATTGAAAAAGCAAACTCTCCCCGAATGCCATAGCTCCCAATAGCTGTTGAAAAATCGAAACCTGAAATTTGCGTATGGTGAGCGGAAAGAAAAACAGAATAATTCAGGCTGTCAATAGCTTGAAATTGAATTCCCGGTAATTTGTGATAACCGTTAAAATATGACAGAGAGCCCTCAAAAGCTACTTTTTCTATTGATAAATTGAAAGCATAATTGCTTTTATTGATTTTAGGTTCAGGGTATTCAGAATTTGACCAGGTAACACCATCTGAAAATTCAGCTTTTTCAAAAGGCAATACCGATGGCTTGTAAACAGGGACCCAGTTAGCACTAAACTTAAAAGGATGGAAGTTATACGTGCCTTTTACAACAAAATTTGATAACCGCTTATCATCTTCATCAGGTGAAAAGACTGTATAGTCATAAGGGGTAAGGTTATTGGTTGGATTAAAACCATCGGCACGTCCCCAGACAATTATTTGCTGCCCAATTCGAAAATCAAAACGCCCCCAATACAGATTTACATAAGCTTCCCGTAAATTGACATCAATAACTTCATTTTCTCCAATAAATTTTTTTATACAGCGAATATCTGTAAAAGCATTACCAAACTTATATGATTTGGTCTCCAGTTTCAGGGATGTTTCAGCGTAAACAGTACGGTAATCTGTTTCGTTAGCAAACACATCACTTCTTATATAACCATTAAGAATAAAGGGCTTTTCTTCTCCGTCGGGAGTAGATGACAATGCACTCTCAAAAAGGCTTTGTGAAAATAAGCAAGTGCTTGTAAATAATAACCCAAATAGAATATTGACGTATCTCACTTTTTACTCTTGTTGATTACTAAAATATCATCAACAAAAGTATGTGATGGTTTAAGGATATAATAACCGGATTATGACTAATAATACCCGAAAAATGATTATAATTTTATAGAGGCGAGAAATGCTTTGGGGTTAATGCCAAAATGGCTTCTAAATTTTTCTGTAAAATGACTTAAATTAGAATATCCAACGTTGTATCCTACTTCTGAAACGGAGTATCTTTTCGTTTCAAGCAATTTTTTTGCTTCTTTCATTTTAATTGAAAGTGCGTACTGATAGATACTTAAACCAAAAACTTGTTTGAAACAATTTTGCATTTTTCTTTCATTCATTCCAGCATTTTTAGCTAAAAATGAAATACTAGAAATTTTTACAAAATTATTCATTATTAATCCCTTTACTTTAAAGATATTTTCAACATCTACAGGATTAATGTTAACGGTTTGAATATTTAAAGGGCGTCTTTCAAGTTTATCTAAAAACTGTGTTAACAGTTCAAGTGTTTTACTGTGTAAGTATATTTTGGAAAGTGTTTTAGAACACGGATTATTCAAAGTATCCTCTATACTTTTTAATGTTTCTAATATTTGAGAGGTGATTTCTTCAAAAATAAAGAATGTCTTTTTTTGTAAAATATAATTATTTTCTGATGAAAGATTATCAAATAACCAATCCATATTAATGGTTACAGTAATGTTTTTAATTAAAGCATTTATAGGAAAAGTAAATGTTGTTTCGATATTATTTGACGGAGCGAAAATCCCATAAGGAGAATCTAAACCAACTTGTTTTCGTTCCAAATTTATTTCCTGATTAATATCGCTGTTTGACATCCAGAATATGACAGGAAGAATTTTATCATTTTCACTTTTTTTTCTGTTTACTGTTAATGATTTATGTAAAATAAACTCATAATAGGTTAGAGCTAATCCATTACCAAAATGAAGTTGCTTCATATATCCTTTTCCATATTTTTCAGGGATATGTAATGTGTTATTTTCAACCTTAACACTAAATTGATTGGCAATATTGCTCAGGAAATTCTCCGGCTTATCTGCATATATTTCTAATTTCATTAGGAATATCTTTATTACAAAATAAACATAATTCTGTACTGTTTGTCGTCAGCAATATCCTGAGCCCGGGTAGCCTAAAATTAAGAGATAGTTTACTCATATCAAAGTTGTTTTTGTACTTTAAAATCAAACTTTTTTTTCAGCAAGGTTCGCTGCTTAATACTATAAGCAAGCGCCTCCTTTTCCCTTGGTAAGGAGTTGTACAGATGATCAAAACCATTACTCACTCTGTTCGTAATGTATTTTTCTATTTGCGCCTTCCCTCGCTCAAACAAGTTTGGCTCGGTTAGTCACAAATAAAAAAGCCCGCATGCTTTGCATACAGGCTTTTATCATCTATGCGGAGGAAGAGGGATTCGAACCCCCGGTCCGCGCGAGCGAACAACGGTTTTCAAGACCGCCGCATTCGACCACTCTGCCATTCCTCCGGGCGCGAAATTAGTAAAATTTTATAATGTGAAGGTGAAAAAGAGGATGATTGTGGCTGTTTTTGGGTTGTACAAAGGAAGAATTGTTAAGATTTTTGATTGACATTGAGAGACGTTAGTGGTGACGGACTGTTCAGAAGATCAAGTTTAAAAAATGAAAAACGGATCAATCTGTCCGATTTTGTGAGGGGTTTAGGAATAAATTTGTGAAAAAACTCAGTATTTATACACATTTCAGGGTTTTTTTTGCAGGGGTTTCTTGCTAGGGTATGAGAAAAAATTATATTTGTATAGAATTTGGCTAGAAAAGTTAAGAAAACATTTTACTAACCCTTAAATTTCATTTACTATGAACAAAGCAGAATTAATAGATGCTATTGCTTCTGAGTCTAATCTGACCAAGGCTGATGCCAAAAGGGCTCTTGATGCTTTTATCACTACTACTACTGACGCATTGAAGAATGGAACTCGTGTTGCCCTTGTTGGTTTTGGATCATTTTCAGTTTCTGAAAGAGGTGCAAGGACCGGCCGTAATCCACAGACTGGAGCAGAGATTAAAATTGCTGCAAAGAAGGTTGTGAAGTTCAAAGCTGGAAGTGAGCTTAGTGACGCTGTCAAGTAAAAATATTTGAACTGCATTTAAAGGGAGCGATTCGCTCCCTTTTTTTTTGACTAATTTTGAATCATGGATCAACTGATGCTGGATCTGATAGAGCACATGTCGGGCTGTGTTACCGAAAACAGACTTGTACTTTTTAAGAAGGCGCTGGCAGAACGCACACGTTACATCACGGTATTGCTTGAGGATATCTACCAGTCACAGAATGCTTCTGCAGTGCTGCGAACCTGTGATTGTACTGGAATACAGGATGTGCATATCGTAGAAGAGCGCAATGAGTATGAGATCAATCGTGATGTAGCCCTGGGCGCTGACAGATGGCTCTCACTGCACTACTATAATGAGGGGTCAGACAATATATGCAGGTGTATAGAGTCATTAAAGAGAGAGGGATACCGCATTGTGGCCACTTCTCCTCACAAAGAGGGATCTGCTCCTGAAAATTTCGACCTGGAGAAGGGGAAGGCAGCACTGATGTTTGGGACGGAACTGAACGGACTTACCGAACGGGCCCTGGAGCTTGCCGATGAGCATATCCGGATTCCGATGGTGGGTTTTACTGAAAGCTACAATATTTCTGTTTCAGCAGCCATTACACTCTATACTTTAAGGAAACGGTTGGAGGTTTCATCGCTGGAGTGGAAGATCGCTGAGGAGGAGCAAAGTGAGCTGTTGCTAAACTGGTTGCGTACAACAATTAAAATGTCAGGAGAGATTGAGAATAAGTTTATTAAAGGTTATCATTCCGATTTTTAGTCTCCCGGTGTCGGTGATATCCATAGTTTAGTTATCTTTGATTAACAGAGGCTTTCGATAGATAAGCCTGTAGCTTTGTTAGACAAAACACTATTGTGATGAATTGCATGATTATTGATGATGATACTCTGTCCAGGCGGATTATTGAGGAGTTTATTCAGAAGACCGATGGATTGGAGTTGGTATTTTCCAGCGGGGATCCGGTAGAAGGAATCAACCTTATTCAAAAACATGATGAAATCCACCTGATCTTTCTGGATATTGAGATGCCGGAGATGACTGGTATTGAGTTTCTCAATACCCTGAAAAATCCTCCTCAGGTCATTATTGTCTCATCCAAAGGGAAGTATGCTGTTGACTCATATGAATATGATGTAACCGATTATCTGCTGAAGCCGGTGGATTATGGCCGGTTTTACAGGGCTGTGACCAAAGCGTTCAAAAGGTTTGAGCAGATGACAGCCGAGCAGCTGGGTAAAGATGAGATCTTTATCAAGAAGAATGCCACACTGGTGAAGTTAAAGTACGATGATATTCTCTGGGTAGAGGCCCTTGAGAATTATGTGATTTTCAATACTTTCGCGGATAAATACACCATTCATTTTACCATGAAGGCCATTGAGCAAAAATTGCCTGCCAATAAATTTACACGCGTACACCGCTCTTATATTGTAAATACCAGCTGCATCAATGTTATTGAGGATAACTCTGTGATTATCAAAGTAGAAGATGGTTCTAAATCCATTCCCATCGGAAAATCTTATAAAGAAAAACTGATGCGGGATATCAACCTGATCATCAAGTAATCCATGATTTCCAACCGCCAGTTGTTTCTGCGTCATGTGGCGCAGACATCTGAATCTTCCCTTCAGTTTGAGATCGAAAGAGCCGAAGGGATTTTCTTTTATGATGCTTCAGGGAAGCCATACATTGACCTGGTTTCGGGGGTGTCCGTATCGGCCCTGGGGCACGGTAATCCTGCAGTGGTTAAAGCGGTTAAGGATCAGGCAGAGCGTTATATGCATACCATGGTATACGGGGAGTTTGTACAATCGCCCCAGGTAGAGTATGTGGAGTGGCTGACAGAGCAGTTACCCCGTAGCCTTGATAATGTCTATTTTGTAAATTCGGGTAGTGAAGCCATTGACGGGGCCATGAAGCTGGCGAAGCGGTCCACAGGAAGGGGAGATTTTTTTGCATTTGAGAAGGCGTATCATGGGGGGACCCATGGAGCAATGAGTATTCTTGGTGATGCGAAAGCGCGCTCGGGATATCTGCCGTTATTGCCGGGTATCAAACATATCCGGTTTAATTGTGAGCAGGATCTTGCACTGCTTCACAAAGGAGTAGCTGGCGTCATTGTAGAGCCCATCCAGGCCGAGGCAGGGATTATCGAACCATCTGAAGGTTTCTTGGTGAACGTACGTGAAAGATGCGATGAGGTTGGTGCTTTGATGATCCTTGATGAGATACAGACGGGGATGGGAAGGACCGGAAAGTTGATGGCTTTTGAACATTTTGATGTTGTCCCGGATATTCTGTGCCTGGCAAAAAGTTTTGGCGGGGGAATGCCTCTGGGTGCTTTTGTCGCTTCAAAGGAGCTGATGAGCAAACTGACCTTCGATCCGCCCCTGGGTCATATTACTACTTTCGGTGGGCACCCGGTAAGCTGTGCTGCAGGCCTGGCTGCACAGAAGGTGGTTGAGGAAGAGAGATTGATGGCACATGCAGTTGAGATGGAGCAGCGGTACCGTGCAGGTTTGAAACATCCCCTGATTCGAAGTATACGTGGAAAGGGATTGTTCCTTGCCGTGGTGCTGGACCAGGGAGTGGATGTGAATCGGTTTATTTCAAAGGCATTTGAAAATGGACTGGTAATTGATCAGTTTTTATTTTCGGACGATTCGTTTCGGATCGCCCCTCCACTGATCATTTCAGATCAGCAAGTGGATGAATCAATTGAACGGGTATTGGCTACCCTGGATGGATTGGCGATATATGAAAATTGAGTATTCTGCATTTATAAAGTGATATGATCAGATTTGTTCCCATTCTTCTGTTTATTATGATCCCATTAGCACTGTTTTCACAGGAGCCCGAATATTTGGAATTCCTGAAAGCAGAAGCCCGACTACAGGGTCTGTTTACGCAGCTATATTCCGACAGCCTGTCAGATGAGCAACCACTTCATGACAGCATCCGGGTAGAGATGACAAAAGCAATCTCCATGCAGGGTTCCATGGATTTTCCCTGGAACCGGTTGGACAGAATAGGGGTCATCACTTCTGAGGATAGAAGGATGAGGGTTTTTACCTGGCATGTAATGGATGACTTCGACCATTATCATTATTTCGGATTTATCCAGGTGGATATGAAGAAAGGGAGAACAAAGCTTTACGAGTTAAAGGATAACGGTAAACCCCAGAGGGGGATTATGAAACTTGATCAAACGAAGGCAGAGTGGTACGGAAAACTCTATTACCAGGTGTTGACCAATCACCACAAGCGAAAAACCTATTATACCCTGCTGGGTATGGATTTTAACAATTCCCGTTCCACCATCAAGAGTGTTGAAGTGGTGGCCATTCAGCGAAATGAACCCCATTTTGTCAGATCGCGTTTTTTTAATGGTCGCGATTTTGTGGATCGGCTTGTTCTTGAGTATGCCAACCAGGTGGCCATATCAGTACGTTATGATCCCGGGACAGGGATGATTACCTTCGACCACCTGGTTCCCTTTCATCCCATTTATAAGAATAACTATGAGTTCTACGGTCCCGATGGCTCATTTGACGGGCTGGAATTTTCAGAAGGACGCTGGATCTACCATGATGATATCGATGCCAGGAACATAGACTGACATTCCGTCAGTCTAGCGCAATTGGCATATCATTTGACACATTCGTGATCAAATGTAAAACCTAAAATAGTTGAACGATGCAGAAAGGTAAGATCAATGTTACCACGGAGAACATTTTTCCCATTATTAAGAAATTCCTCTACTCAGATCATGAGATATTCCTGCGGGAGCTTATTTCCAATGCAGTTGATGCTACACAAAAGCTGAGAACACTGGCTTCGATGGGCGATTTTAAAGGAGAACTGGGCGACCTCACAGTCAGGGTTGAAGTAGATATAAAGAAGAAGACCATCACCGTTTCGGATGCGGGGATCGGAATGACCGCCGAAGAGGTGGAGAAATATATCAACCAGATCGCTTTCTCCAGTGCCGAAGATTTTATGGAGAAGTATAAGAATGAAAGCAATGCCATTATCGGACATTTTGGCCTTGGATTTTACTCCTCCTTTATGATATCGGACAAGGTAGAGATTGAAACCCTTTCGTGGCAGGATGGTGCCAAAGGTGTTTCATGGAGCTGCGACGGCAGCCCTGAGTACAGCCTTGGGGAGACGGAGCAGAAGGTGCGGGGTACTTCCGTAACTCTTCATGTCGATTCCGATAGCAAGGAGTTTCTGGAGGAGAACAAGATCAGCGAGTTACTTAACAAGTACTGTAAGTTCCTTCCGGTTGAGATCGCTTTTGGAAAAGAGAAGGAATGGAAAGATGGCAAAGAGGTGGAGCTGGACAAAGACAGGGTGATCAACGACACTAAACCACTATGGACCCTGCCACCCTCAGAGGTAAAAGATGAGGACTACAATGAGTTCTATCGTAAGCTCTATCCCATTGGCGATGAGCCGCTATTCAATATTCACCTGAATGTGGACCATCCCTTTACCCTTACCGGGATCCTCTATTTTCCGCGGATTAAGAACAACATTGAGATTCAGAAGAACAAGATACAGCTCTACAGCAACCAGGTATTCGTTACCGACTCGGTTGAGGAAATTGTACCCGAATTCCTGACGCTGCTACATGGGGTGCTCGATTCGCCCGATATTCCGTTGAATGTATCCAGAAGTTACCTGCAGAGCGACTCCAATGTAAAGAAGATCTCATCGCACATTACCAAGAAGGTAGCCGATCGGCTGGAGAAGATCTTTAAGAATGAACGTGAGCAGTTTGAGAAGAAGTGGGACGACCTGAAACTCTTTATCGAGTATGGCATGTTGTCGGATGAGAAGTTCCATGACCGCGCCGAGAAGTTTGCCCTGGTGAAGAATGTGGATGGCAAGCACTTTACGTTAAAAGAGTACGAAGAGTTGATCAAAGAGAACCAGACCGACAAGAATAAGTCCCTCGTATACCTTTATTCCACCGATAAGAATGAGCAGTTCAGTTACATAGAGGCTGCCAAAGCTAAAGGCTATGATGTGCTTCTGATGGATGGTCAGCTCGACACACATTTCCTGAATCACATGGAGACCAAGCTGAAAGAGTCACGTTTTGCACGGGTCGATTCAGAGATTGTAGATAAGCTTATTGAGAAAGATGAGACCAGGGAGTCCAAACTGACCTCCCAGCAGGAGTCTGACCTGACCCCGCTGTTCCAGGCACACCTGCCCGGACAGGAGATGAACTATTTTGTTAGCTACGAATCGCTTTCAGAGGAGGACCACCCTGTGATGATTACCCAGAGCGAATTCATGCGCCGTATGAAGGATATGCAGGAGATGAGCGGACAGGCCTCCATGTTCGGGAACATGCCCGACACCTATAACCTTGTGGTGAATGCCAACCATCCACTGGTGGGTAAGATTGTGGAGCAGACCGAGAAGAAGCTGGGCAAGAAACTGGATGAATTGCGTACCGAGAAAACAGGATTGTCAGAAGAACAGCAGCTGTTGGAGAAAGCCAAAGAGGGCAAGAAGGAGGAGGAGATCCCCCAGAGTGAAAAGGACCAGATGGAAGATGTCAACAAGAAGCTGAGTGAGCTGGAAGATAAGCGCATCGAGATGCTGAAGAAACACGGGAAGGGCCAGAAGCTCGTGAAGCAACTGATCGACCTGGCGCTGCTTGCCAACAACCAGCTGAAAGGTGAAGATCTTGCAGCCTTTGTGAAGCGTAGTGTGGATTTGATCTCGTAAATATCAAATCCACTTACCGATTTTTCTAACAGGTCTACTTCGCGACCGTTGGAATCCCTCCAGAACCAGAAGTTTCTAAACTGGTTTTTGTGATAAATTCTCTTTGTCTTTACTTGGCGAACTTGCAAAAAATATCGAAAATACATAAAAAGCCATAGATAATGGAATGATCCGGGGTGATTATTTTTTGTTGAGGGGTTGACTTTTCCAAAATAAGTTCTGCATTTGTAGAAGATACTCTTAAGATGTAGAATTATGCAACTCACCCATGCGGAAGAACAGGTTATGAAGCATCTCTGGAAACTGGAGAAAGCCTACATGAAGAATATTCTTGAGGAATTTCCAGAACCAAAACCTGCATCGACGACTGTAGCCACTTTATTAAAGCGGATGATTGATAAAGGCTTTGTGGGTTTTAACCAGCATGGAAGTAACAGGGAATATTTCTCTCTGATTAAAAAGAATCAGTACTTCTCCTCACATATCAATAAGATTGTCAAAGATTTCTTCAATGATTCTACTTCACAATTTGCTTCATTCTTCACCAGTGAATCAGATCTGAGTATTTCTGAGATGGAAGAGTTAAAAGCGCTTCTTGAGAACAGGATTAAGGATCAGAAAAAATAGACATGTTATGATTGCCTTCATTCTCGAATCGACCATCTGCCTGATTGTTACATATGGGTTCTATCACCTGGTTCTTCGGCATTTAAAAACCTTTTCGTTCAACCGCTATTACCTGTTGTTTTCTATACTCTTTTCAATGGTGATTCCTTTCATGGAAATACGGGTGGGTTTCAATGCGCCGGTGGGACAGGGATTAAATGGATTGGGGTTTGCCACCGGGGAACTGATCCTGGGGGAGACGACCGCAGGAACTCCGGTTCGGGTGTTCAGCGTTGAGTTGATGGTGAAGATTCTCTATTGGGTGGTTACGACCATTTTCTTTGTACGCTTCCTGGTGAACATCGTGAAGCTCTTATGGAAGACCAGAGTCTCTGTATCCACTATGGATTTGAAGGCCCGCATATGCCTGGTGGAGGAGCAAACGTTGCCCTACTCCTTTTTCAACCGAATTGTAGTAAACCGGGTCGAATTTGAGAATGACCTGATCGATACTGAACTTCTGCTCCATGAACAGGCCCATTGTAGCCAATACCATTCTGTAGATATCATTGCCATCGAGCTTTTGAAAACGGTTCTCTGGTTCAATCCTTTTGTATGGCTGTTCAAGAAGGCCATCCAGATCAATCATGAATACATGGCCGATCACACAGTGGTCACCACAAACAACCGGGACAGATATCAACACATCCTTGTAAATCTTGCATTACGTAATAACTCTGCATACCTGGCCAGTGATTTTAATTATTCACTCACAAAAAAGCGATTAATGATGATGACCGTAAAGAATGTCCGGGATCATGCGACAATCAAACGCCTTGTCGCCATTCCTCTGTTTCTCTTGCTGGCTGCTGCATTGACTTTCTGCGGGCAGGATAAGACCGATGTTGTAAACCCTGATGATAGTGTGGTTCACATAGGCAATGATTGGTGGAAACCGATCCTGTCGAAGCATAACATCACACCCAAAGCCTACAACAACTTTGAATATATATTTGAGATGGGTTCAACGAATTCAATAAGCAACGGCATTGCTACCCTTAAGGATGCGTTCTTTCTGATAAAGATTGGTGGTGATGACTATACCATTATCAGGTCACCGTTAGCCTATCACGACCTGGAAACCAATATTATATCCGGAGCAGAATGTACTGTGGAAGTATATGATCCTGATAAAGGAGGGTTGGAGCCGATTGAAATCATGGATATGTATGATTTCAAATACCACATTAGCAAAGGCGGTGATTCGTATGAAGCCAATGATTCAATTGTGTTACATTTGAAAAGCGCCGGATACATTAAAAAAATAAGGTTTTAACTTCCTTTTTCAGGTAGTCGATGGCTACCTGCGATGGGGGGTTATTTAGTTCTGTAAGGCGCTCAAGGATCAGTTTGCCCAGGGTGGTACCTGATGCATCGGGCTTTACCTCCTTAGCGGTTTCATTGACCAGGTTGATTACCTGGTTCTTGGCGGCCTTGATCTTTTCCCATGCTTCTCTGCTCAGATAGGTCTGCTGGGCAATGTTGTGTTCAAATTCAGAGGTGATGTTGCTGAGGAGCTCCTGCTGGAGTTGCCTGGCACTATAATCGGTACGGCTGATGCGCATAATCATGCTGTCGGGTGATATGCGTTCCAGTAGTAAAATACTGCGTTCGTAGGCCTGCAGGCGGACTGGCAGGATGTCGTCGGTGACGTGCATATTAAACTCACTCTTTCTCCTTTTATCTTCATTTCGGGACCAGGTCCTGAGCATGATCAGGACAGTAAGGAAAACGATTAGTGCGGGTACTGTGTACTTAAGGATATCAAGCAATACCTCCATGTTGATTTTTTTTTGAAACTTGATCTATACAATATTAATGCAAATTATCACGAAAAGCGTACTTTTGGTCATTGAAATACAATTGACCACTATTTAAAATAATTATCTATGGAACAACTTTCAGCAAGAATCAATTCCCTTTCGCCATCAGCCACCATTGCAATGAATCAAAAGGGACGTGAATTGAAGGAAAAAGGGGTCGACGTGATCAACCTCAGTGTGGGGGAACCCGATTTTATGACTCCCGAACATATCAGGGAGGCGGCCAAAAAAGCGATTGACGGTCCCTGGCACCACTATGCTCCCGTGGCCGGTTATCCCGATCTGCTGAAAGCCATCGTTGAGAAATTTAAACGGGAGAACAACCTGGATTATAAACCATCCAATATCATGGTAAGTGTGGGGGCCAAGCACTCTCTGGCTAATGTAATGATGTGCCTGATCGATAAGGGTGAAGAGGTAATTGTTCCTGCACCTTACTGGGTGAGTTATGCCGAGCAGGTAAAAATAGCCGAGGGGGTAAACGTGGTACTGGATACCACTGTTGAGGATGAGTTTAAGATCTTCCCCAAGCAACTGGAAGATGCCATCACTCCCAAAACCAAAGCCTTGTTACTCTGCTCTCCTTCCAATCCAACCGGAAGCGTTTACACCAGAGAGGAGCTGGCTGCACTGGCCGCAGTAATAGCCAAGCATCCGGGCATTTATGTGATTGCTGATGAGATCTACGAGCACATCAACTTTGTGGGTGGACATGAATCCATTGCCCAGTTTGAAGAGATCAAGGATCGCTGTGTGATCATCAATGGGGTCTCTAAGGGATAT
>Ga0255379_10049_pt1 | contig 17116 bp, 7 predicted proteins | sample ANMaggSeSYBR01I3_FD_182105 | JGI IMG/M metagenome (GOLD analysis project Ga0255379, IMG submission 182105) | Sediment cell enrichment communities from methane seep in Santa Monica Basin, California, United Staets - ANME aggregate JGI... | ecosystem: Environmental > Aquatic > Marine > Cold seeps >... | reverse complement strand
TTGTTTCTGTTAATACTGTTTCTTCATCGTGAGGATGGTACTCTATCTTTAAAGAAATTTCAGCTGAAAAATCTGCTCTCTTGTTTAATTTGACACTTATAATATCAGTAACACCTTCTGACTGATAGCTTTTTCCCAAATATTCCCAATAATTTTTATCATTAATATATTTCCAGGAGAACCACTGCCCCAGATGCCAGGGGTGGTCGTCAGGGCTCAGGCAGGTTATTCGGTTTCTATTGACGACAACCGGGTGAAAAAATGGTTTTCCATATTTGGTATTAAAGTTGAATTGCCATAAGATCTGATCATTTTCCAGAAGGGCAAAGGCCGTATCATTTTCCTCCCAGGAGAATTCAGATATCTCCGGTGACTTTTTTTGCTGAACATCTTTTGGAATTGGTATACTGACTTTTGATGTGGCTGCCCATTCTGTGCCACGCAAAACAAGGGTTTGAAAACCGGTATTGCGCATTGCCCTCACATCGTGCCCCAGCAGTGTATGGAAAACTCTTCCTTTGCCATAATCCAATACAAAAATGGCCGGTTGGTTTTCAAATCCTTTCTCCGAAGCCTCATCGTTAATGGCACTTCCCAAAATTTGAAATTTCTCATTCTGTTCCGCACTGATCCACAACTCATCAAAAATATAGAAGTCTGTAAGACCCTTTGTAATTGGATGTTCCTGGTCTTTAATTTCCACTTTTGCAGGACTTCTTTCTCCATGCCATGTATCTTCCACCCAGGCTCCGGTTGAAATTTTTTTAAAATCAGGCCACCCGTATAATGCCGATGTGGAAGAGTGAAAAAACACCAGACCTCCCCCTTCTTCCACAAATTTCAGCAATCCGTTTTCTGCTTCGGCTCTCCATCTTATATCATTCTCGGGCCACGAATTCCAGTTACTTACAACTGCATCGTATCTTTTATAGGTTCTATAACTTAACGTATCCGGCTGGTTTGTTATATCCACTGTAAAATAACCAGAGTTAACAAGCATCTTCTTTAGAAACGGTGTTGTTTTTTGCCAATCATGATTATTACTTCCACTTAATAATAATACCCGAATTGATTCGCTACTCCTGTCTTGCGGGTTACAACCCGGTATGGCTAAAATGATTATGATAAAATATACAAACCTGGTCATGATGAATTGAGATTTTCAAATGAGTATTGCAAGTGCTTCATAACTCTTTATGGCATCAGGTACCGTTCCGCATTCCACACTAAAGACAATTTCCCTGTTTGTGCTTTTTACGATATCAATAACGCGCTGCCAGTCAACAACACCATCGCCACAGGCACAACCGACAGGGGTTCCGGTAACTTTACCCCGCTCGTCCTTTCCCTGCTGTATGCTTATATCTTTTGCATGAAGATGAACGAGGTTGTGCTTGACACTTTCCAACCAGTTGTAGATATCGCCTCCTCCGCCTAAATATGCATTTCCGGTATCGAAGTTAATCCCAATGGCCGGTGAATCAACCAGCTCATAGATACTTTTTAGCCCTTCAGGAGTTTTGCTGTATTGCTGGTGCTGCTCCAGCCCGATTAAAACGCCGTGCCTTTCTGCCACTCGTGCAGCTTCGGTGAGGGTATACTTCATCAGCATATAATCCATCTCTTTGGTAGTCCATTCTGGTTTTGGCCCCTCATCGGTATTTACAACCGGAGCGCCCAAATCGGCAGCAAACCGGATGGCCATCTTCAGGTATTCGACACTTATTTCGGGTTTACAAAGCGGAGTGTGTGTTGAAAGCCCGGAGATTTTTATACCATTCTTATCACAAATCTCTTTGATCGTCAGGGGGTCATCATACATTGATATTGAATGAAAATAACCCGCTTCACTCAACAATTCTCGTCCCAGGTGAACCATGGGTTCTATATATTCATAGCCAATCTCTTTGGCTTTTTCCACACCCCACTTAAACGGTTTGTCGTGATGACGGACAAATTCCATGTTAATTCCTAATTTTATCATACTTCTAACAACTTAAATTACCACACTTTCAACGCCACTTTCCCTTCATCTAAATCAATAAAAGGACCTGCGCCACTATTTTCTTCGGAACGTATATTACCAAAGTAGTCTTCATCTATTTTCAATGATGTTCCATCAGGATTATCGAATACGGTATTTGGAATTTTTGCTTTGCCCAATAACTCAGTAGTTATCATTTCTCCTTTGTGGTTGTAAAACGCCTGATCAAACGTAAGATATAAATATACATTATCTCCTTCTTCTACCAAATTAACCTCAGGATTATATGCCGAAGATTCACTATTTATTTTCTCCTCTTTAAATGGTTTAGCCCCATTGTAGTAAATATTACCACTTATAAATACCGGAAGTACAACTTCATTGTACACCTCTAATCCATGTTTAAATTTTCTCTCTTTGTCCATTTTATCGCCAATACCAACAAAAATATTATTATAATATCTGTCATCACCAGAATAGATGGTAGAAAGGCCTGCAACCTCGGTAGAGTGAGGTAAGTGATAAGGTGTAAAACGATTAGGTTCGCTCCACATATGTACCGAACCGGTAATAAGATTATGCACATATGCCCCGCCCTGAGACTGGGTTTTTAAGGCGGAAGATGATAACAGGATGTTATTGTCAACAATAAAAGGTCCATGATTTACTTCTAAGAAGAGATCTTCCAGGTCATTATTATACAACAGGTTCCCGGATATGCGGGTTCCCTGTGTCATCCAATCAAACCACAGACCTCGTCCGCAATCGTGAATGCGATTCTTTTTTACGATCGCATCAATTGCTGCATGCAACTTGATTCCTCCAATTTCTGCCCCGGTAAACTGTCTCTTGGTCCAGATATTATAGATGTGGTTATTTTCTATGGTGCTGAAGGCTGCTCCCATACTTCCACAAATACCCGTCTGTTCGCAATTAAATATGCGGTTGTTCCTTACCATATGCGAGCCAATATTTTCCTTAGTCCAGCCATTTTTTAAGGTTCTGAAGGTAGTCTCTATGTAATGAATTGAACCATCAATGCTCTTATCAGCCGACCAAACATTATGACCTGTACTGCGCTCTTTTCCCAAAGTGATTCCGGAACATTTTGAGTTGCTTATTACATTATTCTCTATGATCCAACCTTTGTTCCAATGGGTTGCAATCATTCCAATCTGTTCGGCTGTAGGAGCTCCCCATTGTGTAGCAGCCTGACTGATATGAAATCCGCTGATTGTGATATAATTGATTCCCGGCTTTTCAGGATATATACAGGTCCTTCTTGCATTTATCTCCACCAGTTCTTTATTGGGATTAACTTTCTGAAAGTTTGCCCAAATCGTTGTGCTGTTCGCATCACTATCACAATACCATGTATAAGCAGATCCTTCTGTATCTTTTATGTTGGCGTCCGGAATCGGTTTGAACACCTTATCTATAGTCTCTTTCTCGTAAAGCGACTTGCCGTTTAAAAACACCTCTCCTGTGTGATGTATCCTTCCCCTGTTATTAAACCAATCGCCATAAATTGAATCCTGGTAGGGGTTGTAATCTCCGAACAGCGAGTTATTAATGGTTACTTTCCATACGCCGTCTTTTACTTTTTCCCATCCTGTTATTATCTCGGAGCCTTTAATATTAACTTGTTCACCGGGAGCTGATCTATAGACAATCCTTTTTAAATCGTTCTCCCCTCCACGTATGGGATTAATCCATTCCCGGTAGGTGCCTTCATGAACCGTAATAACATCGCCGGGATAGGCATGTTTAACAGCCTCTGAGATTGTCTTAAAGGGCTTTGAAGCAGAACCATCATTTGTATCGCTTCCTGTTTTTGAAACATGGTATTCTGTGGCATAACTCAATGTGGTAGTTATTACCATTAAAATCAATAAACATAAATTGAGTTTTTTCATCCGTTTCATTTTATAATATTTGTAACGTTGGATTATTATTTAGCTGGATATTTTTGAAATAATAATATGTCCCTCGAAGGTAGTACATAATTCAGAGAAGACATTTAATCACGATATTTAGTTACTTTCCACGAAATGCAAGTTCTATACGCAACATTGAATGTATGAAAGCCCAGCAATAAACTAAATGTCCTTCATAACCGGCAGGATTTCCATTCCAGTCAAATACCTCAGCACCATAGCCCATATGGTCAACAAAACCATTCTGAAATCCACCACCGTTTGGAAAAACACCCTCCTTCTGCCGTTTAAGCATGGCATCAAGAATCAGATCGGCTTGTTGTGTCATTCCTACGGTATATAAAGCATCAATTGTATAGGCGGTATTGCTCACACAGCAACCTCCGTTCAGGAATTGTTGGAATTCAGTATAATGTTCCATTTCTTGACGTGGAACTGGACGTAAGCAAACCGGAACACCCAAATCGAAGCGGTTAAAGCCTGTCGCTTCCAAGGCCTTCCAATAACGTTGTAACATTTCTTTTCCTTGCTCCTTACTTATAAGCCCGTGTGTAACAGCAAGGCTTGTAGGTACATCTGAGCAGATATCATGAAGCTTACCATCTTTACTTCTCCACCACCCAAGCCAACCCGTCTCAGGATTATAAAAAGTTTTAAGGAAAGCTACTTTTAGTTTTTCTGCTCGTTGCCGATATTTTTGCTCTTGCTCAGTTTTCCCCAATTGTTTCTCAAGGTCAGCCAAATCATGAAACGCCCGGAAAGCCAATACATTAATGTAAGCATTTTTATGTCCGCTTGAATAGCAATCCCAGGCCATATCCGGATTTCTCGGAGGTCTTGACCTATCGTTTCCACTCTGTCTCGATTCAATCAATCCATCCCCGTCAATATCACGGTTTTCCATATACTGAGCAATAAACTCCAGGTTCTTAATATACTTTTTAAGCCAGGTCTTATCACCAGATACCTTCACATAAGACCAGGCACCTATAATGACGGATGGGTTACTATCCATTACAGTCTGATGTTTACCCGGATTGTAGTTTTTATCGTTGGGATCAGGGTCTCCTTTGTCATCTTCAGCAGCAGGTGTTCCTCCCGCCGTGTAACCTACCATGCCATAATCTGTTGTCTTTTGATCAATAAAATACTCTAATGAGCGTCTTAAGATAGGGAGCATAGTAACACCTGGAGCTAAATCAGGTACCATTAGCGTAGCGTCACTCAACATATAGAGTAAGCTGCTTACCGGATCGCTAAGGACATTGTTTGCCCATACACCTATTACATCATTGCCCCCTCCTGAAGCCCCACAGCTTTGTTGAATCAGATTAAACCACCCTCTTCGGGCAGCTTCCCATCTTTTTTTATCGGTGTAACCGTTGGGCATAGGCAATACAACCGGGGTAAATTTCAAAAGAGTGGCCGAGTTTGAAGTCGGAACGGGCAATTCAAGTATTATTCGAACCCAGCCCTCCTTTCTGTTTCCCTCTGTATAACCGGTTATCTCCTTGTTTTCTGCACTTTCAAGCAACATTTGTCCTATATCCGGCACACTCACAATAACAGGTAGTTGAAACTTTCCATCTTCAGTCCAGTTGCTACTAATTACTGAGGTGATCGCTTTTCTGGGGTTAAAAGGGAATAGCAGATCTATTTTATCCACGTCGGAAGTAATATCATCACTACTTATTATTTGCATACTCAGATCCCCTTCTCCTGCAGCGATATCCCAGAATAATTGCTTATTACCCGGTAATGAGAATGTATATCGAATCGTTTGTTTGTCAAGTATTTGTGAAGCGATATTAGTAGTTAGTACCTGATCCTCATTACTCAGGATTAACTTAACAGGCGATTTGAGCAGGTTTATTGTGTCGCGTCCGGTTCCTTCTGTATCCCAGCCAAGCATTGTGATCTGTGCCGAGTCCTTGTGGGCTTCTAACTTCAATTGGAGCGTAACAGAAGAACTCGACAAGAGAGTAGTTGTGGGAGAGTCACATCCTGAAAGGGTTAATACAATGCACCAGATTATGGCACAAGAGTATAATGCATATGAGAAGCTGCATTTTGGTATAGATCGCATCATTCTTAGTGTTATGATAGCTTTTGTGATAGTTAGTTGCAACATTTTATCAGGTGTTTTTCAATCAATTATTATCGAATTTTCAATATAATCAAAAAAGAGGTTCATTCTTCTTTCAAGTTCAAGATCTATAGCTTTTTCTATTTATTATTTTGGATTGGTCTTAAAAGCTTATTTCTCATTTGGCTGCTTCTTGTAAAACAGGCTTCTCATGCCCCTTAAATCCCGCTGATGCATCAAGAATCTTACCTCTGCAGATTTTATGGAGTGGTGCGATGGCCAAATCTCGGTTATATTCCCGGATTGAGTGGACACAAAAAGCTGCTTGATCTGGCAAGTGTGACCATTAAGAGTGCAAAAAAGGAATTTAAGCAATATGGCATATCTGCCGCTCCTTTGGGATAACGTGCGTTCCTTGTTAAAGGCTAAGAAATCAAAGGACTTCTCGAACTGCTGCTGGAACCTCTGTTCTTTGTATTTTCTGTACATTGCGAATTGCAGAAAGTTAATACGGCCTTGAATAAATTACCCTTAACCTATTAAATTACATATTATCAGGGGTTTAACTAATTTTTTAAACATTTACTTATTGAAAATCAGACATTTAGGTCAAAGTTTAACGAGCCATTGTTTATTAGCTACATCTTTTATTTCCTGGGGAGTTCGACAAAATACAAAGGACAAGTTAAAATATGAAAAAAGTAAATATTTTCATTCAGTGCCTGATAATAATTATGCTGACACTGGCAGGATTCTCGTGTTCTGGAAGCGAGAGTGCCTTGAAGGATATGCCCAACGTAATTCTTATCATGACCGATGACCAGGGATATGGAGATCTGGCCTGTCATGGCAATCCCATCATCAAAACACCCAATCTGGACGATCTTTATGCTGAGAGTATTCGTTTTACGGATTTTCATGTCAATCCCTTTTGCTCCCCAACCAGGGCTGCATTAATGACCGGCAGGATGTCTGACCGAACCCATGTGCGTACCACCGTTTATTTGCGCAACCACCTGAACAGGGACGAGACAACCATGGCTGAATTCTTCAGGGCCTCCGGTTACCGTACCGGGCATTTCGGTAAATGGCATCTGGGTCGCAATTACCCATATCGCCCTATTGACCGTGGTTTCGACCAGTGGGTAGGACATGGTGACGGTGGCACTGGCACAGCCAGTGACTACTGGGGCAATGACAAGATGAATGATTCCTATTGGCGCAACGGGAAATGGGAAAGATTCGAAGGTTTTTCCACCGATATCTATTTTGATGAAGCCATGAAATTTATTGGACAGGGGAAGAATGAACCATTTTTCATTTACCTGGCAACCAATGTGCCTCATGGCCCCATGAACGTTTTAAAAGAGTGGCGGGAACAGTACGAGAACCAGGAGATTCCCGGAAGCACTTCCTGGGGTGACACAAAAGACCTTTACGCAACCCTTACCCGGTTCGATAACAATATCGGCAGGCTTCGGGAATTTCTTCTACGAAATAGCCTTGATGAGAATACCATCCTGATCTTCCTTACCGACAACGGATCGGCAAATGGTATTCAGGTTTTCAATGCCGGAATGCGTGGGGGGAAAGGTTCCGTGTATGAGGGCGGGCACCGGGTGCCATGCTTTATCCATTGGCCAGAAGGAGGTTTCAATCAGGGTGTTGACATTGACCGTTTGAGCGCCCATACCGATCTGCTTCCCACCCTGATCGATCTCTGTAAACTGGAGATACCGGAGCGCGGGCATCTTGAATTTGATGGCAGAAGCCTCGTTCCCCTGCTGAATGATAAAGAAGCAGACTGGGCCGACCGTGATATTCTGATGCAGGTTCAAAATGTAATGGAAGTCCCGGTAAAAGGCAAAAATACCGTGGTGGCTACAGAAAAATGGCGTCTTATCAACGGCAGGGAGCTATATGACATAAATGCAGACCCCGGTCAGAAAAACGACATTGCAGCGCAATATCCAGATGTTGTGGCTGATTTATCAAACAAATATGATGACTATTGGGATGAATTGCAGTTGGGGTACAATCCCTATCCCCGACCGGTTATCGGCTCCGGTCGTGATGAAGAAACATGGCTGACCAGTGATGCCTGGATCCTTGACTGCACCCAACCTCATACCTGGAGCCAGAGGCATGTGCTACAGGGGGCTGAAAACAGCGGATTCTGGCCGGTTGAAATAGCCGGGAGCGGAATATATCAGTTTGATGTCCGTCGCTGGCCCAAGGAAATCAACCATCCCATCAGTGCAGCACGGCCCGAGGAGGCATCCAGTGATATCGATATGTTGGGCAAACCTGTTCGGGTAGGTGAAGGCAGGGCAATCCCGGTGGTAAAAGTACGCCTGAGGGTGGGGGACAGGCAGGTTGAAGAAGAGATCGGCCCGGCAGATGTCAATGCGATGTTTGAAATGCAACTCCAGCCAGGACCAACCCTGGTCAGGGCATGGCTGATCGATACCGATGGCCGTGAGCAGGGAGCCTATTATGTGTATGTAAGGCTGATTTCATAACCAGGAATTATGAGAGCTTTTCTGACATTTTTCATCAATGCGGCCATTTTCTTTCTGATTGCTATATATATTGATTCATGCACTCTCCAAAAAAATAAGCTCCCCAACATCATCTTCATTCTTGCCGATGACATGAGTTATTATGATTTGAGCGGTCTTGGCCAGAAACAATTTGCCACACCCCATATCGATGAATTGATGAAAGAGGGACTCTTTTTTACTGAAGCTTACTCGGGGTCTCCGGAATGTGCACCCAGCAGGGCGAGCCTGATGACAGGGTACCATATGGGGCATTGCCGGATTCGCAATAACAGGTCAGTAAGAGGTCAGGATTATCTGCTTGAAGGCGATATCACTGTGGCCGAAATGCTTAAATCGGCGGGCTATGCCACCGGGATGGTCGGGAAGTGGGGGATCGGTCTTCCAGGTACCGAGGGTACTCCGGATAAACAGGGATTCGAATACTCTTTTGGTTTTTATGACCAGTTGAGGGCACATGGATATTATCCACACTACCTGATGGAAAACGGTAAAGCAGTCGCGATTCCTGAGAATTACGGTTTTGATATGGAAAGAACCTATAACCATACCTATTCGCCACAGGGCCTGCACACCTATGATGAAAATGGAATACTGATTCCGGATGGAGTTGGTGATCCATCGAAAGCGATTAATTCTCAGGATTATATCCACCGGAAAGGATTGCAGTTTATCAGGGATCACCATAAAACTCCCTTCTTCCTGTATTATGCCACACAACTGCCTCACGGACCATGCATCACACCTGACCTGGGTAAATACAAGGAGATGCCGTGGGATCAGAAGCATAAGGAATGGGCTGCCATGATGGAGCATCTTGACAGGCATGTGGGGGAAATCATGGAAACCCTCGAAGAGTTGAACATCCTTGACCGGACCATTCTGTTTTTTGCCGGCGACAACGGTTATTCCCACTGGGGATACTTTAACCGGAAGGCCTGGGAGAATGATTCACTGTTTAATAACAAAGGTCCATGGGCAGGAGGGAAATTTCTCCCCATGGACGGAGGTGTGCGTGTACCCTTTTTTGTGAACTGGCCGGGTAACATAAAACCGGGAACCTCTGACGAGGTTATTGCCCTTTATGATTTTCCTGCTACGGCCTGTGAGCTTGCAGGGATAGACGCTCCGCTTACCGATGGAAAGAGCCTCGTTCCCCTGATGATGGGAAAAACCCTGGTTGAGGAAAATTTACATGAATATCTCTATTGGGAAAACGGCTCATTTGGGCCACACGCCCAGGCTGCCCGGTTCCGGAACTGGTTTGCATTCAGGGACCATCCGGATCAGCCTTTGCAGTTGTGGGATCTATTCTCCGATATATCCTGTAATAGCGATGTTGCCGGTTCAAATGGGGAAATTGTAGAGGAAGCATTGCAGATATTCATGGATAGCCATGTAACCAGTGAATGGTATGTGAATCCGGGGGATTCTGAAGAGCTGACAGAACAGAAAAGGATGAAAGCGGAAAGTGCTGGTACTATCCAGGAACCTGTGAGGGCCAATTCCCGGTATCCCGAAGATAACCTGGAGCATCCGTAAAAAATAATAACTTGGTCTCAATTATATAATCAACATATTATCAATAATTATAAAAATTTACACGAGTGAAAGAAAAAAACAGATTGGATCGTCGTGATTTTCTAAAGAAAAGTGCTGTAGCTGCCACAGCATTTACAATCGTTCCGCGACATGTTCTGGGGGGGGCAGGGTATGTTGCACCCTCCGATGAACTCACCAAAGCCATTATAGGCTGCGGCGGAATTGGCAATGGCAATCATCTAAACAGGGAAGGACGGCTTGTTGCCCTGTGTGATGTGGATGGAAAACGGCTTGAAAGCACCCTGGCTAAAGTAAGTAACAGTGTAAAAGGCTATCACGATTTTCGCGAACTTCTGCAACAAACGGATATTGATATTGTACATATCGCCACCCCGCCCCACTGGCATGGCATCATGGCTAAGATGGCTGCTGAGGCAGGCAAGGATATCTGGTGTGAAAAGCCCATGACACGTACCATTGGAGAGGGCAAAAGAGTTGTTGAGGCCGTTCAGCAAACAGGAAGGATGTTCCGCCTGAATACATGGTTCAGGTTCAGGGGTGATTTTTACGGTTTGGGAACAACCGTAAAACCTCTGAAAAAACTTATTGAAAGTGGAGCACTTGGGTGGCCTTTAAAGTTTACGGTGAGTGGTATTACGGGATACAACTGGAAGTTCTACTGGAAAGGGGAGCATAACCTGAATCCTGAACCTGTGCCGGAACATCTGGATTATAATTTCTGGCTGGGCCCTGCACCATACAAACCTTACAATCAGGAGAGGGTACATTCCAAATTCCGGGGGTACTGGGATTATGATGGTGGCGGTCTGGCGGATATGGGGCAGCACTATCTCGACCCGGTTCAATATATGCTGGGAAAAGATGATACCTCACCCGTACATATAGAAATAGATGCTCCACAGCAACACTATGATGCTGTCGGGACATGGAGAAGGATTGAATATACCTATGCCGATGGATGCAAAATTATACTCGACGGTGAGAACAGGGACAAAGATGCGGCCTATATAGAGGGTCCTTTAGGGAAAGTATACAGGAACTTCAAATCGACAATACCTGATGTGAAAAAGCTGGTCGAATCCCTGCCCGATCCTGAAACTCAGATAACCTCCTTTCACGAGTCGGTAAGAACACGGAAGAAGTTTGCCCTGAATGAAGGTAACGGGCATCGTTCCGGTACCATCGTTAATCTTGGTGTGATTGCACTCAGACTGGGCCGTTCACTCGACTTTGATCCTGTCAGACAGGAGTTTATTCATGATGACGGGGCCAATGATTTAATTGATCAACCTGCCAGAGGCCCATGGCAGATCTGATTTAAAAAATGAATACAATGAAACAACAAAAAATATTAGCAGTACTTATTCTTAGTCTGATTTGCCTTGCGACCAGCGCTCAGGATGAAAGAACACTTGAAACAAAAGTTGCAGACCTGCTTGTTCAAATGCCGGCCAGCAGTTTTGAGTATCGCGACAAGCTGGCTGATGAAACATATAGCCTTGGTAGTGATGGACTTATAAAAATATGTTCCATGGTAATCCCGCCGGGAACAGGAGATGATACGCAGGCTCGGTTTGCCATAGAAAGTCTTTCCAAATATTTAAGCAAGGAGAAACCATCCCATAAAACAAAAGAATGGGAGGCCATATGTATACCGTTTGCTACGCATAGCAATGACATGTATGTACAGGCATTTTTCATCAGGCAGTTGCAATGGATAGGCAGCAGTGCCTCAATAGATGCTCTTTCTCCCTTCTTGTCCGATGATTTCCTGTGTAATCCCGCTATTTCAGCAATGAAGCAAGCAGACCCTCAAAGGGCAGGAGTGGTATTTGCTTCTGTCGCCGGCTCTTTGCCGGATCAACAAAAAACAGAAACTGTAAAGGCCATAGGTGACCTGAAAGTGATTGATGCCAACAACCTGCTGATTGATATGTTGGCCCAGGACAATAAAACAGATCTGCAGCGAAATATTTTGATAGCATTGGCCTCCATTGGAAGCCCTGATTCTCACAAACCTCTGTCAAATGCTGCCAAAGCAAGCGGGTATAAGTCTGATCCCGAAAGTGCAACCATGGCTCTGCTGGAGTATGCAGGGGAACTTGGCACAAATGGCAACAGAGAGCTGAGCAACAGGATATGCCTCCGCATAATGAAAAAATGCAAAGCTGCCTCTCAAGCCCATTTTAAATCTTATGCGCTTGCGATCTATGCGGATAATGTCGGGTTGGAAGATGCGATGCCCATGTTGGTCAAGGCAATGAAGGATGATCATAAAGCCTATCGGATGAGCATCATTCATTATGCCATTGATAAGTCCAGCCCTGCCGATCCCTGGGTGAAAGAACTTGCCATCACCAAAGACCCTGAAATCCAGTCAGAAATCATATTCCTGCTCGGTGCTTTAGAAGACAAAACGACACTCTCCACCCTCATTAAATTTCTGGATAACCCGCAGGCCGGCGTACGCAGTGAAGCGGTCGGTGCGATTGCATCCATTGAAGGTTCCTCCGCTGTGGATGAAATTGTTTCCCATATGTTTAAATATCCTGCAGCACCTGATTTAACTGCAGCTAAAAGCGCACTTCTTTCAATAGCGAACAGTGAAGATTTAAAACCATTTATCCATAAGATACCCGGTGCTCCCGATCCTGTTAAAGTTGTTTTTATTGAACTACTTGCAGAAAAGGGAAGTCCGGAGTTTTTCGGGATGTTGATGGCTAATGCGCGCAGTGAGAGCAAAGATGTAAGTTATGCTGCCATCAGGGGCTTACAAAGAGTAGCCACCGACAATAACCTGACTACCCTGCTGGATTTCCTGAGCGAAGATCATGATGATTTATCGACGGTTGAAATTCAAAAAGCAATTATTTCATCTGTAAACTCCTCGGACAATAAAAAGAAACATGTCGACATGGTACTTTCCGGTATGGGAAAGGCTGAAGACAAAACTACTTATATCCCTGTTCTTGCGGGAATAGGAGGGGAGAAGAGCCTGAACTCCGTGAAAGATTTATATGACCATAGCAACGGGGAGTCAAAAGAGCTTGCACTGAAAGCGCTGGTCAACTGGTCAGATGGCACGGTCATTCCGATTCTTGCTGATATATGTAAAAACACCGGCTCGGAGCCTGCTTTCAGGGGATATGTTCAACAGGTCGATAAATCAAAGCATTTTCCGGAACAGAAACTATTGCTTCTCAGGAAAATTATGCCTTATGCCACAAACATTGATCAAAAAAATAGTGTTATTACTGCCTGTGGCAGTATTAAAACTTTTCTGAGTCTGCTGTTTGTATCCGGATATCTGGAGGAGGTGCAACTTACGCAGAGTGCTGCCCATGCGACAGTTAAGATAGCTCTGCCCACTTCGGGAAAAGATGATGGCCTTTATGGTGAGAATGTAAGGTCGGTGTTAACAACGGCGAAAGAGATTATTTCCGGACCCGAGAGCCCCTATATCAAGATTGACGTAGAGACCTACCTGAAGGCAATGTCCCATGAACAGGGTTTTGTCCCAATCTTTAATGGAAAAGATTTAAGTGGGTGGCAGGGTCTTGTAGAGAATCCAATTGCCCGTGCAAAAATGGATAAGCGAGAACTTGCTGAAAAGCAAGCCGGAGCAAATGAGTTGATGCTTACAAACTGGAAGGTTCAAAACGGTACACTGGTATTCATGGGAACCGGTTATGACAATATTTGCACGATTAAAGAGTATGGAGATTTTGAAATGATCGTTGACTGGAGAATTAACAAAAAGGGGGATAGTGGAATTTATTTGCGGGGGTCCCCTCAGATTCAGATATGGGATCCATCCCGTGAAGAATCCGGCCCACAGGTTGGTTCGGGTGGTCTCTTCAACAATCAGGAGAATCCTAGCAAGCCTTTACTGGTGGCCGATAACATCATCCCTGACTGGAATTCATTTCGTCTTACAATGATTGGTGAAAGAGTCACTGTATACCTGAATGGCAACCTGGTTGTCAATAATGTTGTTTTGGAAAATTATTGGGACCGGAGTATCCCGATTTTTCCTTCGGGACCCATCGAATTGCAGGCTCATGGAAACGATATCGCATTCCGTGATGTGTATGTCAGAGAGATTCATGGCACAGAGTTAAGCCCTGAAGAGAAGGCGGAAGGGTTTGTATTGTTATTCAATGGAAAGAATTTAGATGGTTGGACAGGTAACAAAATTAACCATGTAATTGAAGATGGTACAATCGCCATTCGACCGGAACTGGGTGGACACGGCAACCTCTATACGGAAAAAGAGTATACCAACTTCAATTTCCGTCTCGAATTCAAACTGACGCCCGGCGCCAATAATGGCCTGGGAATACGCACACCCCTTGAAGGTAATGCCGCTTATTTGGGGATGGAATTCCAGGTACTCGACAATACAGCTCCGGTTTATGCAAACCTTGAACCCTATCAATATCATGGTTCCGTATATGGTGTTATTCCTGCCAGGCGTGGTTTTCTCAGACCCGTGGGTGAATGGAATGAGCAGGAGGTTATTGTGGATGGTACAAAGATTAAAATAGTCCTGAACGGTACAACCATTGTTGATGGAGACATCGCTGATTCCATAAGTAACGGGACGCTCGATGGCAAGGATCATCCCGGCTTGAAGCGAAAGACCGGGCATATCGGATTTCTCGGACACGGATCTGTACTCTGGTTCAGGAATATCAGGATAAAGGATCTCGATTCTGAATAAAGAAATATGAAGTATCTAATGAGCAAATTTAGATTAATCCTCGCTTCGGTTTGCCTGGTATCCTTATTTCCCCTGGCAGATGGTCAGGATACAAAGAATTTCAACGTTTTTAGTGTCGATAGTGAAAATTATTTATCGAAGCATGATATCGTTTATAAAACGCCTGCCTATGAAGGTTTTGAAGGTTTTCCAATAGGGAATGGCGATTTGGGCGGTATGGTCTGGTGCAATGAAGACGGACTTGAAATACAAATCAACAAAAACGACCTGTTCGAACAGCCCACAGAGAAGGAGCGCATGACACTTCGTGCGGCCGGACGCCTGACCATTGATTTTGGGGCGCCCTGTTTTGATTATTTGTACCTCAATGATTTTGAAGCCAGGCTCTCTTTAAAGGATGCCCTGTCAACCGTTTCCTCTTCCACTCCTTTTTCGGAACTAAAAATTCAGACATGGCTCGATGTAAATTCCAATGTATGGATCATTGAGTGCGAGGCAGACTATAAAGCGATGCTCCCTGACGGGGCAAAAGCCAGCATCTCCCTATCGAGATGGGGAAGCAGAACTTTTAGAGGCTGGTACTCTAGTTATAACAAGGATGCCGGTCTGGGTATTGGCAATGCGCGGGTAAGCGACAGGGATGGAGATATTCTTCTTGAAGAATCCCTTGAGGGACTGGAATTTGCGGTGGCCTGCCGTGTCAAAGGGAATGAAAGCAAGGTTAACATGATCAGCAGTCGAAAAGCCATGCTCGAACTGAAACCCGGTAAAACGCAGAAATTCCGGGTGCTTGTTTCGGTGGTCACTTCAAACGAATCGGACGATCCTGCAAAGGAGGCCATAATGTTGCTGAACAAAGCAGAGGAAAGAAGTATTCCGAAACTTAAAAAGGAACATTTGGCATGGTGGAACCATTTCTGGAAACAATCCTTTGTACACCTGGGGGACGATTACATGGAAAACATCTATTACATCCGTCGTTACCTGATGGGCAGTTCCTCACGAGGTCACTACCCGGTTGTGTTTAACGGCAGCCTCTGGGTGTGGAACCATGATATCAGGCAATGGGTAACACCCCATCACTGGAATACCCAGCAATCCTACTGGGGCCTGGCCGTCCAGAACGACTGCGACCTGATGAAACCTTACCTGGAAACCTATTTCCGCCTGATGCCCGCAGCCGAGGAGTACGCTAAAAGCAGGGGTGTGGACAATGCAATTTTATGGACTGAACCACATGATTTTGCAGGAACAATGGTAGGGGCTAAATGGGGGAATATGGTAAACAATTTCACCCCGGCAAGCCAGATTGCTGGATTTTTTTGGGAGTACTACCAATATACGCTTGACAGGGCCTTCCTGGAAGAAAAGGCATTTCCTTTTATGAAAAAAGCGGCGGAATTTTACCTTCAATATCTGCAGTGGGATGAGGGGAAGGGCGAATACTTTATTTTTCCTTCGCAGCCTTACGAGCATGCGAGTAGCAACCAGCTGAAAAATTGCATCACCGACAGGTATATGATCGAGTCATTATTTACCTCTTGTATAGAAGCAGCTCAAATTCTGGATACCGACAAGGAGAAGATAGTCCGGTGGAAGAAGGTAATTGACCATCTCTGGGAGCCGCCTGAACTGGATATCCCCGGCCGGGGCCCGGTTTATGGATGGGCATTTTACACCAATGGTGATGTCTATCCTAAGAAAGAGGATGATAAAGGTGGGAATTATCATTTCGATCCTCATACTGTACATGTCTTTCCGGCAAACCTGCTGGGTCTTGACCAGGCAGAAACAAAACACTTTGCCATTGCAAAAAATGTAGCCTTGCACCACCCTGCCTCTAAAAATGCCATCACCCCCGGGGCCATTGTTTCGGCAAGGTTGGGCCTGGCAGATCAGGCCTTAAAAAACCTTACCAACTCCATCCGGCGCATTCAGCATTTCCCGCAGGGTTTGTTCTATAACATTGACCACTGGTACCTGTTGTCGCTCTATGCCGATTCGGTCCAAAACCCTTCCCTTACAACGCAACGTGATTATATTTATGACTCAAGGGTAAAATATAACAGGCCCAATGCCGGAAACTCCGGCCTTCCTGCCAAACCATTTATTCAATGTGGGATGGAACCTTTGAGCATTTTCAGCACCACCATCAGTGAGATGCTGCTGCAGAGCCATGAAAATAAGATCAGGGTATTTCCGGCGGTCCCTGACCATTGGCCTGTCGCTTTTGCATTGAGGGCCAGAGGGGCTTTTATGGTT
>Ga0255379_10048_pt1 | contig 17152 bp, 13 predicted proteins | sample ANMaggSeSYBR01I3_FD_182105 | JGI IMG/M metagenome (GOLD analysis project Ga0255379, IMG submission 182105) | Sediment cell enrichment communities from methane seep in Santa Monica Basin, California, United Staets - ANME aggregate JGI... | ecosystem: Environmental > Aquatic > Marine > Cold seeps >... | reverse complement strand
AGGGATGGGTTTATCGGAATCCAAAGGAGTTTTTTGGGTTATCAGTTTCTCATAATTATGGTGACAGGTGATTATGTCCTTATCGAAACCCGGAATTTCAGAAGGAAGAGCGTTTAGGAAAACAACATTGCCGATTGATGCATTTGTTTCGGGTTCATCCTCTTTCTGCTGATATCCGAAATACAAGTTAATGATATCCTCGGATTCACCAGTAAGTTTGGCTCCCGCAAGGGCTAATCCCTTTACGCTTGATCCGGGTATCGATGGTATTCCAAGTGCCGGATCAAAATAAAACCCGATATCCGATGCATCTGTATTACCAAGACCTATCGCTAGCCTGCTGCCTGTAATATACTTTCTTTCCTGACCCCGGAGGTTTTCTACCAGACAATCCATCCGCTTATGGAAATGACTTAACCGATTGGAAGTTTCTGTAAATGAGCTATTCCACAGCTTCAGGAAATTGTCCAATCTTTCGGAGCGCTCTTGATCCAATGTATCTGGTTTATTTTTGACATTTTTGAATATTTTCGGGAAACGTTCGAAAAGTAAGCCTGGATGAAGATTATCTTTATTCTCGTCGATTAAGTTCTTGATATCGGAATACCGTGATTTACTATTCATTTCTTTTCCTCATCGACTGCTTCTGCAATAATTTTGGCGGTTTGCAGGAGCAATTCTGTTTCAACCTCAATAGCTGAACGAAGCATCACAGAGTCACGGTCAATATTTTTCAGCTCTTGCAGGAATGGCTCGATCTTTTGTGGTGGTATTTTGCCGGAAATCATTTTCCATTCCTGAAAGATCCAGTTAGAAATGAGTTTCGTGAGCTTCTGATCTCCATCTTTCGCCCAGTAGGCTATAGCCATGGGTAGACCCATACGTCGGATCATCAGTGGTGCATCCTTTAATATTTTAAGAACGTTTTTGTCTTTTAGAACGTTAATATGCTTGATTAAATAGTTACTACGTTCAATTTTCAGATTGCTTCTCATAATAAATCCCCTGGCTTGATGTTCCATCTGCATTGACCTTGACCCACCGTAATATTACCGCCGATCTGGGTGTAGATGCTTGAAATTTTACCAAGATTCTGCGTGAAGATATCGATGGGATTATTCAATACTCCGGGACGTGAAGCAACGAACGCTGCAAAAAGGCAATCAGGTGGCAAGCATTCTTCATACCATAAGTTGTCTGCAGTTTTTTCGTTTCTTTTTAGAACGATACGTGCTGTAACCGGAGTCGCTCTGATTGTTAGATCTTTGAACAGTGAATCGGAGACGACTACCAGACGTTTCATGAACTCGATCGAATCCTGACTTTCCATATCTGATGAAATTAGTCCGGCAAGACTTTTTGCAAGTGATGTGACCCAGGATTCGCTGGAGCAATTGTATCTTTCGAATACGATATCCTCCAGATTCACTGGACCAGTTTTACCTTGTGGGATGTAGAGTTCGTCATCATTATCAACAGGCTGACACTTAATAAAACCTGATGGTGGGTTGATTTTAAAAGCTTTCATCAATCGCAGTGCGCGCTGGATTTGAAGTGGTGATGTGATGAATCTGAAAGTGCCGGTAAGTGATCTGACAGGAAATGCCAATAGTAACGCATCAAGAAATATCAGTTCCCCTGCGTTAGGATCGTCTTCTGCGATTCCTGCGCTTCCTGGTGTTGAATTATTTTGTTCATTTTCGCTATCAGTTAAGTTCATTTTTCTGATTCTTGGTAGTGGTCCGAATAGTGGTTTGATTATCTCAACATAAAGCTCCTTCTGATTGTCTGACCATTTGGATCGATCTGCGGGCAAATGGAAACAGTCCCAGTCCCGAACTACACCTTTTAGAGTTGTTGCCGGGAGAATCGGAAGTGCAGTGTGAGCTTCTCTTGCTATGGGCAGATCAACTGCACCTGATGCCTGCCCGGTCCCGCAATGGGTTGGTGTTAATGTATATATACTCGTTAATATTGCTTTTGAATTGTTAGTACTCATGATTATCTCCGTTATGTAAGGGGTTTTGCCACGAGTGCATGACCAAAACCAAAACTATTTTCATTTAAATCACTGCCCAATACACAGTGATTATGTATATTATTCAGCAGTGTACGACGATCATGGGCAGAACCACCTTTGAGTTCAATCAGCCAGGCAGAACCTGCTTGAAGATGGTGTGAAGATTGAGCGCTTGCACCATGAGCAAGTGAGAATCCACCGATGGGTTCACGTTTTCCAACCACAGATGTAATAACCTTAAGGTGTGCATCCCCCGCAGTTCTATATTCCAGCCCTGGTTTCCAGGGACATGACATCTGAACCGGTGTAACCGAGAATACCCAAAACTGTTCGCCATCCTCCGGTTCTTCTGGAAGATAGACACCATCCCTGATCTTTTTATAATCCGGGTGCCATTCTTGTATTTTCAGTAATCTGGCAAGACGGTTTTTCCCACCCAGTGACGTGATTTCACTAGTCAGGGAATTAGTATCAATTACTGAGTCAGTATCTCCATCAAAACTTGCTATAAACCCGAACCCTTCCTTCAACCTATAGTAATTAAAGGTATAAAGCATTCCCTGCTCAGCAGTTTCTTCTCCTGGCGTAATCCGAAGCCCGGTCCGAGTCTCTTTCCGAACGAAAGCTGGATGACCATCATTGCCCAATTTTGCGGGATCAATATCTGGGTAGTCTCCAGCTAGTAGTCTCAATAGATTGCTTGACGATAAATATCCGTTCAGATTACCAGTCCAATTCTTTGCTCCGCAGATTTTGGGGTGGTCATCAGGGTTTGTCAGATCGGATTTTGTGTCACCTGCATTTAAAACTTTCAGTGATGTTAAACCACCCTGAATACTTTGAACTAAATACCGTGGAATTGGCAACCAGGGGTCAACATCGTAAAGCCCATCCTTTTTTTCCTTCCACTCTGCAAGCAAGGGACCATAAATATGCCAGCCAGCAGGCAGATGCTCTGGTGGTCCCACCAATTCTCTGATTCTGTTCCTGTTAGTTCCTGAGTTGAGATTAAGACCGGAAACGGAACGTAATAAAGCTGTTCTGACAAGTCCTTGAATTGTTCGTGGTGTTGGCGGAAAACGACCGCGTCCAAAATCTGTCTCCCCAGCATCCGTTGGTCGGCCATCACCAAAATATACGGCACCTACCGGTTCTATTCCAAAATTAACCTGGCTCATTATTTCCCTTTTCCTTGATGGTTTATGATGGCTGAAAGATCTCTGGCAAAAAGTAACCCGTTTATACTGTTTCCAGGTTCATTCTCGCAGGATTCATTTTCAAGCCCATCTTTCCAAATTTTTGCAATCTGTGACAAATGATTGGATCCGTAATCCAGTGAATTTCGGATCAGTTGTTCAATTACTATGTTATGTTTTTCGATATCACCAGCTAAAATTGCTTTTGCTATGTGCTCAATTTCTGCGAGTTTATATGGCATTCCACGCGGGATATTATCAATAAACAATAACGCAAGCTCCTGGATATCAAGTATTCCACATTCTGTATTGTCCGAGCGGTTTTTTCCAATCCATTGCCTTTTGACTCCGCTTCTGGTGAACCATGACAGGCAGGTTCGATTACCACCAGCCCTTTTCGCATCTTTCATTCCTTTTTCTGCTTCATTCAACAGTAAACGGAGTGATGTCTTGAAATGACCAAAAGAAATTCCTGCAGAAAAAGATGAATTACGCCCGAGCATCGGGAAGATATAGCCTGAACAATTTTCTAAATTATTTACATGAGTCTGGAATCTTTCCTTTGATAGACGGGATCCGATTTCATACAACGATGAATCGGGTTGATTAATTTTCCATGGTGAAGCCTCAGGCTGATTATCATTAACCCAGGCTGATGTGTAGATCTCATTCAATTTCTTGAGAAGTCCGATAGCATCTTGTGCCCGGCAGAGGATCAACGCATCGTCTCCACCAGCGTATATCAACCGACCGGGATAATGCTGTTCCACGACCCAGGGCAGAACACGATTGGAGAATTCACGAAGAGCACGACTGATAAACGCATGAATACTTGGTCCCATTAGTCGTTGTTCTCCAAGAAGCGTTCGCCAGGATCGTTTCCATGCTGGTATGGGTTTGCCTTTTTTTTCATCACTGATAATAGATTTAACAGCGTCTGGGTGAAGGACATCTCGCCATGTTGCACCAATTCGACCAGGTGCTCCCAGAATTAATCGGCCCATCTGGTCGCCATCCAGTTTGATGATAGCAATGTGTGTTTCAGGAAATCCGGCAATTTGATAGAGTTTAGCGCAACACTTTCCCATCTTTTCGTATGTTTCATGTAATCTGGGATCAACAAAATTCTGTGGTTTCCAGTATTCGGGATTCAGATATTGGATTTCAATTTCTAAAAATGAACGAAGCAAATTATCGTGACATTCAGCCAGCATTTTCCTGAAACGTGTCAGCGAACCAACAAATTGGGTTTTCTTTATCCCGGTTTGACTAAAATTATACACGATATCCTGAACGACAGATTTTATTGATTTATCATTTAAATCATATTTTTCCCAGATTTTGTAAAGCCAGTCCTGGGCTGCGATCAATCCTGTCGAAGGAAAAGGTATTTGTGGTCCACTCTTGTTTGCGTCAGCGAAAGAAGTAGCCAGCCAGTTGGTTTTTATCCTGTCCCCGCTATCGGACAGGTAACGTCTGACGGCACATATTCCACACAGTCTTTCATGCCCGATATGTTCCGGATCCAGATTTCTCCATAATCTTGTCGCTTCATCTCTTTGCCTGCCGACAGGCCCCTCGGAGTTATTTGTAAGCGCCTGTCTCGCACCACACAACGTACACTTGTCACCGGGCTTTTCGTTTTCTGTCAGAGTATTTCCTATGTTTTTCCTGGCACCATGTAAGGCGAGCAATTTATGGTGTGTAAGGCTGTAATCAAAACCTCGTTGCCCGAATAAGTGTCCCGGATATGTCTTCATAAATGTGTATCGTGCGGATTGATAGTGATCCCAGGTTTTTGTATCTATCCATTCCTTGAAACGTTCTTTTCGGTTTTCTTCGATTTTTTTAACGGATTTGGGCAAACCATCCGGGTTGTCCTGGAATGGAAGGACAGGTGGGAGATGAATATCATCTGGCTTGAATTTCCCGTGATAGCCATCCCATTTCCATGCCACTGCAGTCCAATTCACAAATGGACCCTGACTGGTCTGGCTGTCGAAAATTTCTATCCACGGCCCTTCACCTAATCGTTTTGGATCAAGAAGATATTTCCTCACATCTTTAACCATTTGTTTCCAACGATTTTTTACTGAAGTTATACATCTGCTTCCGAAATCTTCTACAGATTTTTCAGGTACGACTGCAACGATGCGATTTGGAATAAGGGAAGCCAGGGTTCCTGTGATATTTTGATCTGACATCACTATTTTTTTGTTTTTAAGCCATAAATCGCATCTGAGATTTGCTCTAAGATCAGGATATATAATGTTGTCAGCACCAAATTTTTCAACAATCGGTTCCAACATTGACCATGCAAGTTCAGATAGCATCATTGAACCTGTCCAAAGATCACGTCCTGTTCTTGATTGACCGACATAATCTCTTGCCGGACCAACCCAAAGAGACATTAACCATGGTCTGCGCCCTGGGTTTGCAGCTTGGACCCTGGCATCGGCTGTACTACTTTTCGGGATAAAATATAGTGATGAGCTAACCCGTAGATGATCCCAGATACTGTGATCTGGACAGCGGGTATCAGCAGGTTGCAATGGCCAGAAATGTCCATCAAGTTTACTTAAATCTTCAGGCAACAGGCGCCACATGTAATAAAATGCATCTTTGTAGCGATTGTTACTCGATAATTTTATTCCGTATTCCTTCAGTATGTTTATTGATGGTTTGAGTTTTTCCCACAAGCTTTCCACATCAGCGGGTGCTGGAATTTTCAAATGAGAGTTATCAAGAGGATGAGTTACGATTACCTCGTTGTGATTGGTATTCTGGTCTTGACTGGCATTCCAGAAAATTACATGATTCTGATGATAATTTCCTAATACCGGACGATCTGCACCGCTGGATGCCAGGTCAGGTCGTAAATCTGCAAGAATCTTTTCCGCATCAAGAATCACTTCGAGTTTTTCGCCCTGTCCTAAATTACGGTATTTATAAGGGAAGAGAATCTCTTTTCCCAGCAGATGTTTTGAGAACATAGCAGTGATCGAGTCCTGTACCCATTTCTCTATGGTTTCTTCTGCATCAATATCATTATCATATCGATCTTTCCCTTCCGAAAAATCAATAGTTGAACCCAGTTTTCGCGAGATCTCCTTTGCTACTTTCCCCTGACAATAGGCCTTAATGAAGGGATCGTGAAAGATCTGAGCCAGCTTTTCTTTCCAAATATTATCATTACTCATCATTCATCTCCCGGTGACCATCGCGTTCCAGGTAACGCTGTCATCAGTGAATCAAGCGCATTATGCGCTTGTTCCCGAATTTCTGTCCTGTTTCTGTCTCTTCCAATTTTAACATTAACTCTAAACATGTTTAATCCCGGGACAGGACCTGCTGTTTTTGTCCAGCAGACACCATATCCGTTTTGCCATGCTCCGATATGCATATGTAAAGATGATGCGCTATGATCTGTTTTAATGGGTTCCGTGTCAAGTGAATCAGGCTGCCACTCTTTCTTAACTGATTTGCCGGTTGTCAAAGGCAGTCCGATAGTTACTCTTCCATCGATTTCCCGGGAACCCCCCTTGTTTATTTTACGTTCTGCAGAAAGTTTGCAACCTGAATACTCCATGGCTGATTTTGCAGAAGTCCATGGTTCGCTCGTGTCAAAAACAACTATTGTATCTGATCCCAAGTTGGGATGGATCCATCGTTTTGGCCATCGGGCGTCGGCTGGTAGCCAGGTTTTCAGTACGTTTAATCCTGTTTTCATATCTTTTTCCCAATCTGCGGCATTATTGGCAAGGTAGGGGAGAGGCAGAGCATCCAGGAGATCCTGTTTTTCTGGCCATTTCCATTTTTCTATCACCAGTGAACCGAAACAACGACGTGATCGGGCACCCAGTCCACCGAGGTGAACAAAAAGCCACCACGATGCGATTAGTGCTTTAGCAACTTCATCATTACATTTTTTAGGATCAGGAAAAACATGGATGGCATTAAACGGTGTGTCGCGAACGATACATTTGTTTTTTGACTCCTGTTTGTTGAGTCCGAATGAAAAACCGAGATACTGAAAACCGCCAACATGGTGCCTGGTGTTTTGAACAGTGCCAATTTTAGTATTTTTCCAACTCTCTGTTTTCAGTGGTTGTAAAAGTCTGATTCGTAGTAGAAACGGTGATGGTTGATCAGCCAGACCAGTGCCACCCATTATTTGTCCTTCAGACCATTTGCCACCGTCGGATTGTGCCAGTGCTTTGGGGTTCCAGGCACGATACCACCAACGAAGCTGTCCTTTAATTGAAGGTGCTCTGATTTCGGCTGTTTCACTGTCTTTACCTCTGCAAAACATAGGTGTCACATTTTTCAGAGAGATGGAAAAAATATTCATGAATTAATTATCCTCTCAGTATGTTTTAATAGGTTATTTCAAGTTTCTCAGCAAGATTATTCCTGGTTTCGTCTGTTGCCTTATCTGTAGGACTAATCTTCCACACATCGCATTCGGGGCCACACTCATCAAACATTGGTAAATGAGGAACAGAAACTCCAGCTCCAACCAAAGGCACGATCCGACGTTTCATGACAGCATCAATAAACAACTCGAATCTTTCTTCAATTTCAGTAGTATCTGACATCGGTAAAACCTTTAAGCCCACCAGTTATCTGGATCATGTTCTCTGAAGACAAGCACCCATCTACAAAAGTAACGATACACTTCCCGCGTTTCCTTTCTGTTCTTCTATGAAGAAATTATGTAACCTTTAGGCTCTGTGCCTCTGGAAAGAACTATACACATACCAATGCGTTATATCAACAAAACAGTGTTTTGCCCGCGTTTTCAGATAGTCAGAAATCCTGGAATTCATTCCTCAAGCGAAGAATGCATTGAAGCATGGGATGAACTGGGAAAACGTTTTCCCAGTTGATTAACTCAATATGAACAATAGATAATGGTAAATATTTAAATTATCTCATCATGCAATTATTCCGATGTGTATTTGGTGGAAACAGTTGAACCAACTTGAGAAATATCCTCGCAGTTTGATTTTTCATGTTATCCGATAATAGATTATCGCTATGACAGATCTAGACCTGATAAAATTCCTTATCGAAAAAACTGAAAACGAACTGTCCATTATTGAGAAAGGTATAGCGGATCTCAAAAAACGGGAACAAAGTCAGCAAGAGTATTTAAGGAAGCTTCATAAGCAGAAAAGAAGCGCTCTTGAGGACACAGATTATCCTGAATTGAGTGATGCTGTTGTCAACAAATTTTCCTCAGAAACAGAAAAGATTAAATTGTTCAGGTCACTTTTCAGAGGTCGGGAAGATGTGTTTCCAAGAAGATTCGAGAGTAAACGAACTGGCAGAAAAGGTTATCAGCCAGTATGTAAAAATGAATGGATAGAAGGTATTTGCATGAAACCGGGAATCAAATGTGCGGATTGTTCGAATCGCGATTACATTCCTATTACTGATAATGCCATTCGCAGTCATTTGTCTGGCAAAGATCACATTACATATCGTTACGGTGATTTTGTGATGGGTGTATATCCATTGCTCAAGGATGATACCTGCTATTTTCTAGCCATCGACTTTGATAAATCGACGTGGAAAGATGATGTTCGGAGTTATCTGGAAACGTGTGAAACATTTAATGTGCCTGCAAGTCTGGAAAGATCAAGGTCTGGGAATGGTGGTCATATCTGGATATTTTTTCCTAAACCTGTGCCCGCAGTTCTTGCTCGAAAAATGGGTTCCTTTATGCTGACTCAATCTATGGAGCTACGTCCTGAGATAGGTCTGGATTCATACGACCGGTTGTTTCCGAATCAAGATACTATGCCAAAAGGTGGTTTTGGTAATCTGATAGCGTTACCACTTCAGAAAATACCCAGAATAATGGGAAACAGTGTTTTCGTTGATTCGAATTTTGATCCTTATCCTGATCAATGGGCTTACCTTTCGAATTTAAGAAAGATGCTACCAGTAGAAGTTGAGAAAATTGTAGAAGAGGGTGTTCACCAAGGTAAAATTCTTGGCGTTCGTGCAGTAATCACTGACGACAAGGATGAAAATCCCTGGACGGCACCGCCATCGGGTCGTGTTTTTCAGGAACGAATCGAAGGAAAACTGCCGATAGTCGTTGACATTGTTTTGGGGAATCAAATTTACATAAACAAAACGGAGTTACCGCCAGGACTCAGGAATCAATTGATACGTATTGCGTCCTTTCAAAATCCGGAATTTTACCGTGCTCAGGCAAGACGGCAATCCATATATAACAAACCTAGAATAATTAGTTGTGCCGAGGATTTTACGAAGCATATTGGACTCCCAAGAGGTTGTCTCACTGATGTTCAGGATGTATTTACTTCATTAGGCATAAAGATTAATTTGATTGATGAACGATACTCCGGGGTTCCGGTTGATATTGCTTTTCAGGGTGATCTGACTGCTGAACAGGAAAAGGCTGCGGATATTTGCATGAAAACTGAGTTCGGTGTTATCTCGGCAGCGACTGCTTTTGGCAAAACCGTTTTAGGGATATACCTGCTTACTGCCAGAAAGACGAACACACTAATTCTTGTTCATCGGAAGCAATTGTTGGATCAGTGGTTGGAACAATTGAAGAAATTCACAGATCTTTCGGAATCTGAAATTGGATTCATGGGTGGTGGAAAACGGAAGTTGACCGGAATCGTTGATGTTGCACTTATACAAAGCATATATCGGAAATCAACAGTTGATAATATTGTTGCTGATTATGGCCATTTAATCGTAGACGAATGCCATCATGCTTCTGCCAGAAGTTATGAAATGGTTATTCGTCAGAGCAAAGCAAAATATATTACTGGATTAACCGCTACAGTCATTCGAAAAGATGGACATCACCCAATTACATTAATGCAATGTGGTCCAATTCGATACAGTTTCGGAGATAGAAAATCAGCGGATAAACGACCATTCAACCATATTGTAATTGTGCACAAGACGGATTTTAGATTGCCCTTAGATCTGAACATTGACGAAGATTTTCATATTCATGATGTGTTTTCTGCGCTTATCGGGGATGAATCCCGGAATCGACTTATCGTCAGAGATGTTTTGATGTCGATACAGGAGGGAAGAAGCCCGGTTATTATGACTGAACGAAGAGAGCATTTGGACCATCTTGCTCAAACTCTTGGACCGCAAGTTGAGCATACTATTTTGATGCATGGCGGGATGAGTGAGTCAGCACGAAAAAAAATAAATGAAAAATTGAGAAATATTCCTGATAGAGAAGACAGACTGATCATTGCGACTGGAAGTTATCTGGGCGAGGGATTTGATGATCCACGGTTGGATACTCTTTTTTTGGTTTTCCCGATTTCATGGCGGGGTAGACTTGTCCAATATGCAGGTAGAATTCACAGAATGTATGAAGGGAAAAAAGAGGTGATCATATACGATTATGCAGATTTAAATGTGCCAGTTCTCGCCCGAATGTTCCGACGTCGAAAATCAGGATACAAGCGGATGGGATACCGATTTCAGAGGAAGCAGGGAAGGCTAAAAGACTGAAGATAAACCAAGAACATCCCTTTCCCCATAGCACAGCTATGGGGAGAGGCAAGGAGAGGGGTCAGGGTAAAAATGGATTAACGATTTCAATATCCAATATTTTTTGACCGTGATTCATATCCTCTGAAAAGAGAATTTTGGATCCAGATCTGGATGCAGACACAACAATCAGGGCATTCCAAAATGACAGACAAACATCTTCCGACAGTAAGGCGGCTTTCCTGATAGCCGATTTGTCAACAGTAAATACATACCATTGCGACAGATCATCCATGACGGATATCGCATTAACAACGGAAAGTGGCTGCTTTATTTTCCGGGTGACAGTAACGAAAAATTCCTGAAGCACTTGAGTGCTGATACTTAAACTGGAACGATTCATAAGATCTTTAAGTAGTTTAGCTGCTATAGATTGTTTCTCATGCTCAATTTTATCGAAAGCATATATAAGGATATTAGTATCGCAAAAGGCACGCGTATATGTTCTATCGATAAAGCTCATCTCTTGTCCAATCCCGCTTGCCAACCTCCAGGATACCTTTATTAATTTTTTTGACTAATCGATTAAAAGCTGGTCGTTGATGAATGCTGTTCTCAACAATCGAATATAAAAATTCACGAACCATAGCATTGACTGTTGTATCCCTTTCAAGTGCCAGTTTTCTGGCTTCCCGGAGCATATTTTCATCAATTGCTAATGTCAGATTCTTCATAAAGCCTCCTTCAATAATCACACATAATAAGTGTAGCACATATTATGTGCATGTCAATAGTCGAGCACCGAGAACGGTTAATGGTAAAAGGCAGAAGATATAAGGCAGAAGAAATATTGCAGAAGATTAAAGATTAACCAAGAACATCCCTTTCCCTATAGCGCAGCTATGGGGAGAGGAGAGGAGAGGGGCTAGTGCAAAAGCGGGATGAATCTGATATGCCACAATGCAGCGAGGTGAGTATGGGGAATAAAAACGTAAAAACTGAAAAAAATATGAGTATCAAACCAGAAAAAAAATATGATCGCAGCGGTATTCTGACTCTGTCTTTTGCTCACATGCTTCACGATATTTATTCGTCGTTTCTGGCACCGTTACTTCCACTTCTTATTGATAAACTGGCGTTCAGTTATTCTCTTGCAGGTTTTTTATCTCTTGCATCCCGATTGCCATCTTTGCTGAATCCGTTGATTGGGTTGCTATCGGACAAAGTATCTCTCAAATATTTTGTGATTGTTACACCTGCTGTAACCTGTATAACCATGAGTTTGATAGGTGTTGCGCCTAATTACGCAGTTTTGGCTGCTTTAATGCTGGTTATGGGGATCAGTGCAGCATTTTTTCATGTTCCGAGTCCGGTTATAATTCGTCGACTTTCTGGTGACCGGGTGGGTAAAGGCATGAGTTACTACATGTTAGGTGGTGAATTTGCCCGAACTCTTGGTCCGTTAATTGTGCTTGGAGCAGTGTCGTTATGGGGACTTGAAGGAACCTGGAAACTTATTCCATTTGGTCTCGGAGCATCAATCTTTTTCTATTACAAACTGAGAAATATCGACAATGGTCGATCCCATAGTACCAATGATTCAAAAACTGGTGTTCGTGCCACTGTTCGGAAATATCTGCCTTTGCTGTTCATTCTGACGGGTTTTACTGCTTCCCGGTCTATGATGAAGGTTTGCATGACTCTGTTCCTGCCAGCATATCTAACCTATGCAGGAAATTCTGTCTGGTTCAGCGGTATTTCACTATCAATTCTGGAGTTCTCCGGTGCTTTGGGAACGTTATATTTCGGATCAAAATCTGATAAAATTGGCCGAAAATCCGCGCTTATGATCATTTCGATATTATCACCATTTTGTATATTGAGCCTGATATATATTGATGGTGTATGGACTATACCAACCCTGCTAGTTGCCGGATTCCTGCTTTTGGCACCTACCCCGGTGATGCTGGCACTTGTTCAGGAATCTGCCAGGGAGCGACCTGCATTTGTCAACGGACTGTTCATGTCAATGAGCTTCATTGTCGGTGCGCTGGCCGCAGTTTTTGTGGGATGGCTGTCCGATATATACGGCCTTGAAACTACCTTTATAATATCCGGAATCACGGCATTTCTGGCGGTCCTCTTCTCAATGGGCATACCGGGTAATCATAAACCCGTTTCCCCAATAGAGAACACATCGTCACTCATATCGTAAACAGAAAAATCGCCATCTCCCGTCCCTACTTAATCAAAACATGTCTCTGAACCTAAAGCTGTCTGAAATATAAGCTGGGCATCACCAGCAGTAACTTCACCGTTGTTATCACAATCTGCTGCGCATTCCTCGATGTAAGATGGTACATATAAACCCAAAGCAATTTGAAAACCCAGTTGAGCGTCGGAAGCAGTTACTTCTCCATCAAGTGTGACATCACCATTGTGGATACATTCGGGTGTTGGTGTGGGAGTAGGTGTGGTTAATTCATATTCAAAGAAATCCATAATTTCTGTCACGAATTCACCAATTGAACTGCCACCTGGGATTGGTTGGAAACCACCTATTTTTACACTGGATCCAATGGTTTTGTAGCTTCCTTCATCATAGGCCACAGCGGTATTATAGCTTGGGGATGTGTTGGCCATAATCAGGAATGCTCCGGTTTCTGCAGCCAGATGATCGATCCAGTTGTTGAAGGGTTCTTCCGGCGAATAGTTGAACTCGAATCCTTCAGTAAAAGTTCCGGGCAATCCAACAATATTGGAGGCGTCTGGTGCACCATCAGAAGTAGCATTAACATGGAAGTATGGATGAACAGATGTCTGAGGATCGTAGTACCAGGTATCTCCGCCTTCCATGTACAGACACCCTCCATCATCCAGATAGCTTTTGAAGATTGCAGCTTCATCAGATGTGAGAACATGATTGCCGTGACCATAGGTTCCAAGACACAGGAAAACACTGTGATACGCAGATAGTTGGTCGGGGATTTCATCTGAATATTGAGCATATCCCGTCAGGCTTGTCAGGGCATTGGCAATGGTTGGACCTGAGTTTGCTGATCCATCGAGATCGATAATGCAGGCGGCAATTTTATCAACAATCTCAAGCTGGTGGTAACCAGTAGTGGGATGATAAGTTATGTTCGGTATTTGAGCACCATCTGTAGCGCAGATTTTATACTGAACGATATCGCCTACGTTCAATGATTCCATGAGAGTAACTGAATAATCATCAATTCCTGACATTTCTATGTTGTGGAACACTCCGCCATTGATCTGATATTCCAGAATAACGGTGTCGATACCAAGATTGTCTGACACTGCTGCTCGAATTGTAACAGGAAGAAAAGCGTCTGCAATGATGGGAATATATTCATGCTCGATAACAGGGGAAATTGTATCAACTCCAACGTAAAATGTGTAGAAATTATTCGGTGCATTGAATGGTAGAGTCCGGTTGCAGGCCGCTGAATTCTGGATTTCTATGTAGTAATCGATATCAGTGTCTTCGGGTTGGGCGGGTATTTCAGCGGTATATGTTGACCATCGTGTGGTTGACATGGTGATCTCGGTATAAGTGGGGGTTTCGCTGGTTTTCCAATTCAGGCTTGGATAGCCAGCAATGAAGGGTTCTGAGAAGTTGAAGTCAGCGGTGACGATGATGGGATCGGTAGTGTTTTCCGTATCTGGATGCGTTCTGTGATTCGACGCTGTCACTGATTGGAGCACATTGGTCACGTGTTGTCTGGTAAAATAATCATCGAATCCAGTGTTTGTGTAAACAACATCCATGTTGCATTCAAGAACTGTATTATGGGGATAATAACCTGTACTGAAATCATGCCAGACATTGCCACCCATATCGGATAGTATCTGGTAGGTTAAATCAAGGGCGTTAATCTGTGTTGCGCATTGCTGGACGGTCTGGTCTACACCGATAGACAGCACCATTAGTCCCTGATCACGGAAATCTTGCCACACATCTTCAAGAAGCAGAGCCTCTGCTTCAGTTCCACCTCAGCAATCACCCCAGAAATGAAGAAGAATTCCCATACCGGAATAATCGTAGAGCGAGACCGTATTGCCTTGGGCGTCTTGAAGAGTAAAATTATTGACCGTATCGCCCACACCGTAGACAGCAAAGGCCGAAGTTGTCAGGCAGACACAAACCAGCATGATACCAAAAAGTTGATTATTATGTTTCAAGTTACTCCCCCATTTCAAAAAATGAATTTCCTGGTAAAAATGTTCAAACTCCCGCAACTAGCGATTATCTGGTCAGGGCTGCAAGAACAATTCCACTATTCCATTTTTTATTGTGAGTGGGCTATTTCAATTTCATAAAATCACTAATTATGGTAGATTTCTCTAAGAATAAGAAGAATTGATTGTATTAATATCTTAACCCTGGACGGCAAACTTATCGGTATCATTTCTCATGTATCGGCTCTGAAGGAACGAATCAGCACGCAGATAACTGTTCAACCAATTTCAGGTGGCAAGAGCACGATTAGTGGGCCGGGATGTGCGCTGAAAAAGCAATAACGTGTTTTTTATTTCAGCCAGATACCCGTAAATTCCTTAATTTCATGACTGTTTAGGCCTAAAACCCGCTCTCTCATCGTTTCACCAAAGAAAAACCCCATTATTCGTGCCGCTTCTGTCACACTGCTAAATAAATAGTCTGTTCTCAAAATGTTTCTCTCAAATCTATTCTTGCGGCAGCAGCCTGGCGTGCTGATAAAGAAGAGGAATCCAAAATCGTTCTCAAGCAGTTTATAGAAATTGACTAAGTCTCCTATGTTTTCTTCCGGTTCATTCACACAAGTTCCAAGAGTTTCCAACAACACAATTTTACCATCCCCAACCAAATTTTTTGCTATTTTGTCAAAAATCCGACCAAACAGATTTCGCGCACTGGATTTGTTGTCACCAAATGTATGTCCAAAACTCCACCCTTCGATAAACACATCGATATTGTCTTGTGGAAATACAAGATTCTCATTGGATGATACGAGATATTCAATATCTGAATCTAAATCCACGAGGTTCAATTTCGCTGTCTTCAACATGTGTTGCGACTGGTCAGCTACATAAAGGTTGCCAGCACAATGAGCAAATATTTTTGTCAATCTTCCAGTTCCCACACCTGCCTCATAGACACACTTTCCATCCCAGTCGATATTTTTCATTAAGAATGATTCAATATTACCCTTATAATCTTCATTATTAACAAGCTCATCATACTCAACAGCACAGGATTGATATATTTCTTTCATTGATGGCATTTATTATTCCGATTTACATTCCACCAAGTATATCCCTTGGGCTGACCTTCAAGACCTTCAAACCCTTTCTGCTGACATCTTTCCCAAGTTCAACGAGAATTTTCCTGGATTCCTCTTCTTTATCAGCACGCCAGGCTGCTGCCGCAAGAATAGATCTATAGTAGTTTTTACGAGAAGATCTCGATGTTTCAGCAATATATCCCTGGCACATTATCTCAATATTTTCATAAACACCGGCGCGTCTGGTAAGACGATAATCTCCTCTTCCCCTGCAAATTTGACTGATCGCTTCGATATATTGATGTGGAACAATGGTATCAAATCGGTTTGTATTCAAGCATTCCTGCCCAAAAGACAAAATCTGTTCATAACTTCCACCCCATTTTGGCAGGGATGCATAAATATAGTTGCTATAAGCTTTTTTATGATCAAACTGAGCTTTCTGTGCTCGATCAAACCAAAATCTTTCATCCTCTTCCCGAGGAGTTCCACCACCCATCGCCACTACGATGAGCTTTACCGCAGATTCTGTATACTCTGGATGCAATTCCCAAGCTTGTTTTAAGCAAGAGTATGCGAGCTCCAGGTGAGATTTAAATCCTTTCCATCCCGATTCTGATACGTCATGTGCCTTTTTATTGGAACGTAAATTCCATGCACGATCAATGTGAAAAGTTCCCTGAACCATCAGTTTAACCCATGGATCTACACCCTCAAGGTTTTCAACTTTTTCTATCAGCTTGATCATAGGCTCCATGTAACGTGTATCCATTGCGTTAAGACAATGAACAATATGACTGAACATTATTCGCTGTTCGCCATCCCGATAAATATCTGAAGACATGACATCCAGAGTCGCCTGAAGATTCATATCCCAGTATTGATCCATTTCGGATTTCTCCTTCAATTCCATCAAAAGAATGATCATACGAAGTGATGCAAACATCATCTGATTCGGCGGATAGTTACTCTCTTTCAATCCCTCAATAGACTGCCGGATAATCACTTTTGCTTTCTTGACTTGATTAGTTTTATTTAAAGCCAAACCGTAGTAATTTAAAACCATGGGATCATTACATCCCATTTGGATAAGTCTATCCCCCATTTCAGACAGCTTCCTGTAGCTGCCACCACCTTTG
>Ga0255379_10046_pt1 | contig 17173 bp, 20 predicted proteins | sample ANMaggSeSYBR01I3_FD_182105 | JGI IMG/M metagenome (GOLD analysis project Ga0255379, IMG submission 182105) | Sediment cell enrichment communities from methane seep in Santa Monica Basin, California, United Staets - ANME aggregate JGI... | ecosystem: Environmental > Aquatic > Marine > Cold seeps >... | reverse complement strand
TCTAAAAAATGGAAAATTTATTTATTTTTGATCCAGGTTTTGGGAAGGATATGTTTTTGCAGAAATAACATTTTTGCATTTTAACCCTTGACAAACAGTTCTGCAATTTGTATATTACACAGTAATAACATTACAGCTTAATACAAGGTGTGTTTATGAAATTAAAAATAAAACAATTGGCGACAGTGCGGATGGGGTATTCATTTCGGTCTCGCCTTGAAGCCTCAAGGGGTGGAGAGGTCGCTGTTATCCAGATGAAGGATTTACTTCAGGATAATACTGTAGGTTGCAAGAAGCTGGTCAAGATTGAGATGGAGACAGTTAAAGAACATCATCTGGCTCAAAAAGGTGATCTGGTGTTCAGGTCGAGAGGTCAGATTACAACCGCTGCTATTCTTATTGAAGATCCAGGCAAGGCTGTTGTTGCAGCACCTCTGCTCAGGATCAGAATTACAAAGTCTGATAAAATCCTGCCGGAATACCTGAACTGGTATATCGGCCAAAGGGATGCACAAATATTTCTGGCAAGTAGAGCCAAGGGAACGGTGCAAAAAATGATCAGCAAGCAGGCCATCGAAGATCTGGAGGTTTACCTGCCTACCCTGGAACAACAAAAAAACATCGTGGAACTGGCAAAGCTATCTGCACGAGAACGAACAATTCTCAATACGCTGTCAGAAAAGCGGGATCAATACATTTCAACGGTACTAATACAATTTGCAAAAGGGGAATAAAAACATGAGCAGTCAAATTGATCAGAAAGATATCAACAACGCAGCATGGGCTGCATGCGACACCTTCCGAGGAGTGGTAGATCCTGCTCAGTACAAGGACTACATCCTTGTGATGTTGTTCTTAAAATACATTTCGGATGTATGGCAGGATCACTATGAAGCCTATCAAAAACAGTCTGGTGATAATACCAGAATTCGCCGAAAACTGGAACGTGAACGTTTTATTCTTCCTGCAATCAAATTAATTGAAAAAGATGAGAAGACAGGACAGGAAACTGTACTGGACGAGTTCCCTGCCACCTATTACAGCCTTTACGAACGCAGAACCGCAGCTTAAATCTCAATCTTATAACGATCGGAGATTGCAAACATATATTTTTTCTGCTTTATTAAACAAGCTAAAGCGATAAAAAATCTCACATACTGTAACAGGATTATAATGTCAGGGCTTCCATCGGTCAGAAGAAGAATGTTATTGTACACAAGTTTTTGACCAAAGGTACTGTGGAAGAGAGAATTGACATGATGCTGGAAGAAAAATCAAGATTGTCACAGGACGTTATTGCCGGCACCAGTGGTGGCTGGATAACCGAAATGAAAGATGATGATTTAGTAGATCTCTTTAGATTGACGTTGTAAGAGTCTGTTTGAAAATTTTCAAACAGGCTCCAAAAGAACAGGAGATAGTTATGGGCTATTGGGGAGGATATTATCCGCGTTATGTATCTGTTGCAGAGAAAAAAGCAAAAGCAGCCAAAAAGCTGAAGCAGCTTAAAAAGAAAAATCCCGGCATTAACCCGGTTGTCATTGAAGGAAGCGCTATTGCCTTGTCGTGGTGGGGCAAGTCATGGAACCAAAATCTTGAACGATATGCAGACTACAGCAATCGAATCGGCCGGGGGCGGAGTTATGTGCGTCATGGAGCAGTGCTGGATCTTCAGATAGATTCAGGAAAGGTCGAAGCCCTGGTTCAGGGGACAAGAGCAAAGCCATATTCTGTGATTGTTGAGATAAAGGCGATTGACGAAAAGATCTGGCAGGATATCAAGACCGCTTGCGGAGGCAAATTGGATTCTTTGCAGGAGCTTTTGGAGGGAAAATTTCCCAAAGCATTAAGTGAAATCTTTATGGAACAAGGCACGGGCCTGTTTCCGTCACCAAAAGACATAGAATTTTCTTGCAGTTGTCCTGACTGGGCATATATGTGCAAGCATGTGGCTGCCACTCTGTATGGCATAGGCGCAAGGCTTGATGAAGACCCAAGTCTGTTTTTCAAGCTCAGAAAAGTCAGGATGAAGGATCTGGTAACCGAGGCCGTGGAAGACAAGACCCGCAAGCTGCTCGAAAAGGCCAAAAAGAAAACAAAAAGAGTCATTGCAGAATCAGATCTGGCGGATGTGTTTGGCATTGACATGGAAGAACCTGTTGTTCCCATTAAAAAGAGCGCTAAAGTTACAAAAAAATCAATGAAGAAGAAAAAGCTGTTGAGCCGTGCGCCTAAGAAAACTAAAGCCAAATCCATAACTGGTAAATCCGGGAAGAAAACAGCGGCAAAGCAGGCTGCTCCCGGAAAAAAAGCTGAATCTCCATTTGACATAGTTGTCGGAATTATCAGGAGCAGCAAAAAAGGTGTAACTGTCGCGCTTATTGGAGAAAAGACAGGATTTGATGACAAACAGATACGAAATTGTATTTTTAGAGCTAAGAAACAGGGCAAGATCAAGAGCCTGAAAAGAGGGGTTTATGTATCTTCTTAGGGCTCGGCAAATTCGGGCGCAAATTCTACCAAATTATTTTTGACCGAGCCCTAATACCATTCATCATCATCTATTCTGGCTTTTTTTAAGTTTTCGCTTGCTCTGGTATAGAAACCAGGGTTAATCTCTATAGCTTTTTCAAAACAGGTAGTCGCTTTTTCAAACCTTCCTTCTTCTAAATAAATACATCCCAGGTTATTATAAGCCTGAGCCTCATTTCCTCCTTTTCTGAAAGCCTCCAATGCTTCCCGGTATCTCCCCAGTTTAGATAAAGCCATGCCCAGGTTGTTATAAGTTTTGCTTTTGGAATATTTTGTTTCTAATGCCGTGTTAAATGCATTGATTGCTTTTTCGTAATCTCCCGCCAGGGACCAGGATACACCCAGATTATTGTACAAAAATCCCTCATCAGGCTTCAGACTGATTGCTTTGTTATAGTTATGAATGGCCATGTCATATCTTTTTTTGTAGTCATAGATAATACCCAAAGAATTGTGAGCTTTCCAAAGCTTAGGATCCCGTGCTATGGCATCTCGAAAATTCTTTTCCGCTTCGTCATATTTCTTCATTTGAAATAAAGCCTGGCCCATCCCCTTGTAAGCTAAAGCATGCCACGGTCTTCTTTTAATGACCTTTTGGAATTCTTTAATAGCGTCTTCATTCAGGCCACCAATAACAAACAACAGACCTTTTTTATAAACGAGTTCGATATTGTTAGGGTTGAGTTGCAAAGATTTTTCGTATTGCACTAAAGCCCTGGGGAGATTACCTCTGCTCAAAAAGGCATCCCCTGATTTTTCAAACTCATCGCTTGTCATCTCAGGCAAAGTTTTTTTATCTGCGGGTTCAAAAAGATTTTCGTATCTGCCTTGTGTCCGCAGATTTTGCTCCTGTGCGGCGCAACCTGATAAAATGCCGGCCATTAGAGTTATTATGAGAAAAAATATTCTGATGTGTATTGTTTTCATTCGTCAACCTCTATTGTGTTTATAACGGTTCACGGTTGTCGGTTCACAGTTCACAGTTTTTTCAATGAACTAAGCAACGATTGAAAACTGTTACCGGTTTACGGTTAACCAGCAACTGTAAACCGTAAACTGTTTCTAATAATTTATAAAGACGTACTGATAACCTACAAGATTTTTTCCAAACTTCTAAATCTTCAAAAGATGACCCCATAATTCTCCTCTATCTTCTGGGTTTTTTTCAACCGTGAACGGTTACTATATTTTTTCAGAAATGATAAGCAGCTCCTATAGTGAAGTTGAAATACCTGATCTCATCAAGATCGCCAAATCCAAATGTGTAGTTTCCTTCAATGCCGAGGGAAATGTCTTGAAATGCAAAAAAGTCTAATCCTAATCCAACCTTGCCACACAAATCTATCTCGTCATCCGAGCCTGAAATAAATGTCTCGTAAGGCAACCCAGAAGTAGAAGCTTTATATTTTAAATCAGCCTGCATAAGTCCTGCGCCGACAACTGTTGATAACTTTACTTTTTCAGTGGAAATCGGAAAATACCCTTTCAATACAAACATACATGTGAGTATTTCCAGATCGACCTCCCCATCAAAACGTGTGCCGGACACTTTATAAGTCTCACTATATTCAAAGTTATTCAGGTAGTCAAAGTTTAATTCAATGTCTAACAGAGGGTGTGTGTGATAACCGATTTTTGCATTGACTCCCCATGAATTGTCAAAATCAGGACTATCATCAAAATCCTCAACAGCATAAGAACCACCAGCTCCAACATAGAAGTGGTCAAGATGGTCCTGCCCCGCATACAGCGATGTGTATGAAAATATTACCACCACTAATACAGCAAAAAAAAGATGTTTTTTCATCATGTTCTCCTTTTTTCTCAATTTTTAAACTTAAATCGTGCCATTAGCTTTTAGCCATTAGCGGTTAGCTTTTGGATAAAACTGTTCAACATCCTCTTTACTTCATTGACCTGTTGATTAAGCTCTCTATGTGTTTCATCCTGTATATAATTGAGATCGCAAGCGAGAAGCATCTGATATTCCACCTCGCTTGCAAATCCGGCAGCGATGCTCATAAACCTGGCAAGTTCTCGCTCACTATCTCTTCCGCAACCTTCAGAGATATTCGTCGGAACGGATGCCGCAGCCCTGCGTAGCTGAACCGTAAGTCCAAATCGTTCATCAGAAGGGAACTTCTTTGTGATTCTATAGACCTGTAATGTAAGACGATGGGCTTTCTCCCATACTTTAAGTTCTCTAAAATCTCTCATTTCCATGCCTTTTCAATGCTAATAGCTAATGGCTAATAGCTAACCGCACAGGTTATTCCACGCCTCTTATTCCCCGCCATTCTCCTCAATCAACAGTTCGATCCGGCGGTTTTTTGCCTTGCCTTCCTCTGTGTCATTAGAAGCAATTGGTCGCTGAAAGGAGAATGCCCCTGACCCAAAACGAGACTCCTCTATCCCTTTTTCTACGAGGAAGTGTATAATATTTATGGAACGAGCAGAAGCCAGCTCCCAGTTTGTTGCAAATGTTGATGCAAGCTTAGGGCTGATCGGCACATTGTCGGTATGTCCTTCGACTATGATATTTACATTCCTGCGATCCTTGAGTGTTTCCGCCACCTTGCAAAGCACGGACTTTCCTCTGTCAGACAATACTGCGATCCCGGACGGATAGAGCACAGTTGCAGCCACCGTAATCTTGACGCCCGTGGGCGCCTGTTCAACCTCGATCTCGGTTTCAGTTGCGAGTTTCTCTTTAAGCGCATCATAGGTTTCATGAGTGGACGGGCGGTATGCTATCTGAAACTCAAGATCATTCACGTTTGATCCATAATATGTGATAGTGTTGTGCCTGTGCACCCATTTGCCTTCGCGATTGGCTTTGTATTCAATTGGTTCCAGGTTTGCGGGAAACACCCATGAATAAGAGATCTTCTCAAAGTTGTCGGGGCTGTTCCAGAGTCCGTAATGGCCGTCAGGCGTCTTAACTTTATTTCGGTAATTACTAAAATTATACACACCATCTTCAGTGACCTGCAGGCCGGCTTCAAGTTCAACCCGCTCCATGCCGGCGAAGCTTCTTCCGGGCATTTTTAGAAGGGTATAGCCGTTTTTTGAAGCCGTATCCCATGTGTATTCATTAGGATAGATGTAAAGAAAATCTTTGACGTAATCCTCTGTTTCATAGCCTTCCCTGTTCCGAAACCACATGTTGTAATTGGAGTAGTCCGTGCGGCTGGTCGTATATATCAATGCGTGCCGGCCATCTTCCTCCAGGAAATATATCTGCTCTGAAATAACGCCTGAGGCTTCTGCAAACGATGCAGACACAAGCAGGCAAAATGCTATTAATAATTTTTTCAAATGAGCCATTATGAAACCTCCTTTTCATTTCTCCCTAATTTCCAATTTCCAATTTCTATTTTCATCTTTCCCTAATTTCCAATTTCAAGTTTCAAGCCGTGAACGGCTACACAGGTTCTTACTCCACCAAATTAGGAATGACTCCCTTAATGTTGCCAGTGCCCCCCCCTCCACGACCATCATCAAAAGAAGTGTAGCAGTCGATCCACACGTCCACCGTTTTCCAACCCTCCTCCGGCGGCATAGTAGGCATTTTGACAATGATTTTACCAAAATCGACTATTTTTCTGGTCTTGTTCACATTATCGCAACCATCATCATCATCTTCGTAGACGGGAATCGTTGCCGTCCAAACTGAATCGTCACCATCGCCATCACGACGACGGAAATAGTCGAACAAGGCCGGAAATGGCGCAGGGTCTGTTGTGCTACCGAGAATTTCATCCACCACCACGTCCGGCGGATGCAGATTGATATCATTATCCTTATTACCCAGTACACCACCTTGAAATAAACTGGCAATCGTTCCCCCACTGAATGCGAACTCATCGTCTATTTTGGTGACTGGAGTAGTTTGGGGAACGGGAGTTTTTTTATCTGAAATATCAAAGTTCTTCTTCAGCCACTCCGGTCCATTGACTAAAGGCGGGTCATGGTCAGGATAATTCTGAGTATCGCCCTGGATCAAACCGAGCATTTTTTTCGGCACAGTGTTGGCATTGATCGGATCGAAAAAGTTGTGCCAAGAGGCACAACTGTCAGCAGTCGGGTAAAAGATGATTTTTTCCGTACAAGGTTCTGGGAAGATGTTTTCGGATATGCCAAATGGCGTCTTAAGCTCTCCTTCATCGACCTTGGACGGGCCGGTTAAGGCTGCGGTGGCCTTTGCATTCACATTCACTTTATCTCTGTTGAAGATTCGGGCAAAAAAAGTGGGGATCGGTTCGTTGGCATTGCCGTCCCGTCGGGCGATAACCCTTACGGCATCGGGCAGCTTGAAAGTTGAATCCGTCATTGCGGTCAATGTGCTACCGTCCCACGTGCCAATGGTCACGTCAGCATCATTGATGGAAATATTCATTTTGGCTGCCTGATTTTTTCCAGCGACCTGCTGGACAACATCCACAATATGAGATCGAGAAAACACGTACTCTTTCTGCTCATCATAGGTGAGCGTCTTATATTTCGATCCCAAATATCCGGCCCCTGCCAATGCAGCGGCATCGGCCACGTTCTGGAGTTCGTTTTTAGTGACATACATATAACCCACATCAACCGCCAATGCCGTAAAACCGATTAGCATGGGCAGTACGATGGCAATGATCACGGCGGAAACACCGGCCTGATTTTTGACTTTTTCAAAAAAATTGAAATAGGATTTCATTTGCTCCCCCCTTATTCCATCCTCATCACTGATCTGGCCTGTAAATTTAAGGGGCCGACCAGGGTAGATAAAAAGAGAAATTTGTATGTGTAGTTCACCGTTACCTCCAACTCGCATGGGTAGAATACGTCAGGTACGGAATCGATTTCGTATTCGAACACTACGCATCGATGATCAGAGTCTAATCCTCCGTCTGACGGATTATCATCAATTGGGTCGATATCAACGTCATCAGCGGTTAATACGTCGTCGCCAAAGGTAATCAGATGCTTTTCGGCGTACTTAAGTACCTCATCCTGAATTTCGACATTGGATCGCCGCTCCGGGCGCGCGACGATTCCGTAGCGTGCGCCTTCCCGGGCTGCATTGGTAATGACCTGGCGGTTGAAGATGAACAAGCTGAATTCAATTATGCCGAAAATCAGGGTAATGAGTAAGGATAAAACAATCGCAAATTCAACTGCTGTTGCGCCTTTTTGATTAAAGAAAATACTCTTTTTTTGCATTTTTAATTACCCTTGTTTTTGTTTACTCCATTCGCATTATGGTTTGTGCAGACAGGGTTTTGTCGGTAAAGCCCAGAATGCCGGCGAACAAGAAATTGTAATCATAAGTGACGCTGACGGTACGGTCATTGTTTCCATCCGGCGCAGAGACAGTAACCGCGCCTGTCTGCAATTCATCGGATCCATTCAGATTAATCAGTTCGTTGTCTTCGGGACCTTCGTTGTGGTTGCAGTACGTCAGAACGATGTTTTTGATTTCATCATCGGTCATCTCTCCTGTTATACCCGCGCGAACCCCTTCCCTGCTCGCATTGGTGATTACCTGCTGGTTATAGAACAAGAGCCCGAATTCAATTAAACCAAAAAGCAGTAAAATTAGAATTGGAAGGCAAATCGCAAACTCAACTGCGGCAACCCCTTTGTTGTTCCGTAAATATATCATCAGCGATTCCTGTCTGCCGGTTATCGGTTATCGGTTTACGGTTATCGGTTTACAGTTTTTTCAATGAACTATGCAATGATTGAAAATGGTTAGTTTTACGGTTAACCGCCAACTGTTAACCTCCAACCGTAAACCGTAAACCGTAAACCGTCTATGGGTGCAAAAGCACCTGGTATATGCGAATAGCTGCCGGCCCCAAAATTACAACAAACAGGGACGGAAAAACAAAAAAAATCAAAGGCACCATTAGCTTTACCGGCAGCTTTGCTGCTATCTCCTCTGCTTTCTGAAACCTTTTTGTTCTAAAGGAATCAGAGAAAACCCTCAGAGATTGGGCAATACTGGTGCCGAATTTGTCCGTCTGGATCAACAGGGTCACAAGGCTGTGAATGTCTTCAATACCGGTCCGCTCGGCCAGGTTTCTCAGCGCGTCTTCACGCGACTTTCCTGCTCTTATTTCCAGGTTCAGGATATTGAATTCTTCACTCAACACCTCGTTGCTTAACTTTATTTCTTTTGCCACCCGGTTTATGCCTGCATCCAGCCCCATGCCAGTTTCCACACAGACCACCAGCAGATCAAGCGCATCAGGAATTCCTTCAAATATCTTGTTTTTCCTGGCAGAGGTTTTCATGCGCAGCCAGATATCAGGCAAATAGTAGCCTGAAAAGGCAAGGAAAAAAGAGATAAACAGCTTTGTGGAACCATCAACAGGTTTTAAAAAAATGATTCCAAGAATGAAACAGACGGGCAGAGAAAATGCGAACAAAAATTTGCTTCCCCAAAAAAGAGCCGGAACATTTGCGCTACGCAGGCCGGCCATAAGAAACCTGGTTCTCATTTGAGCATAATCTGCAACTTGCTTCGGGATCAGACGTTTACCTAATAAAATCAAGAAATTTAGGATTGGTTTTTGGGCCGCGTCTCTGGTTTCTGAAGATGATTTTTCTTTATTGAACGTATTTCTGTTTTCACCAGTTTTCCGCACTTTTTCTGTCAGCTCACGCGCCCTGGCATTTTGACGAATATATTGATATAATCCCGCAAAAAGCAGGGACACTGCCAGAAAAGCTGATGCGGAAATTAAAATCGGAATATTTGAAATCGTGGATGCCATTTCCTGCCCCCTTTATGTTATAAGTTGAGCTATTAGCGTTTAGCTGTTAGCTCTTAGCTGAATGTGTTATAAGTTTGATCTTTTAAGCTAACAGCTAACAGCTAATCGCTCAATTTAGGCACTAAATTACACTTTAATATTAACCATTTTTTTCATCACAAGAATTCCCATCACCATCATACATGCTGCTATGCCGGACATTATTCTCCCGGCAGGCTCAGAAAGCAGGGTGTTGATATAATCCGGATTTATGAAACGAAGAATAATTATGAGAAGAAAAGGTATGGCAACAAGGATTATAGCCGATAATTTTCCTTCTGCTGCCAGAATCTTGACCTTGCCATACAGCTTAAATCTTTCACGTATAATATAAGCCAGGCTCTCTATAATCTCGGCAAGGTTACCACCGGTTTCACGCTGCAAAATCACGGAAATGACAAAAAATTTCAAGTCAGGGCAATCAATTCGATCTGTAAGATTTTTCAATGCGTCAGGAACGCTTACCCCAAAGTTGATTTCATTCAGGGTCTCATCAAATTCAGGGCCAAGCGGGTCGTCAAACTCATCGGCAGCCAGCTTCATGCCGCTTGGAAAGGAATGGCCTGCTTTTAATGAACGGGCAATCAATTCCAGACCTTCAGGCAGTTGTCTCTGAAATTTTTCCATTCTTTTCTTTTTCTTTTGGCAAAGATAAAAGAAAGGAATTCCAGCAAGTGCCGGCGCAATTACTATGGAGAGGGTATAGTTGCCTGTGATTAAAACTCCGGCAAAAAAGCCTGTCAGCGCAAGGATAATTGTAAGTAATATAAAAACACCGAGACGATATTGCGCATTAGCCTGTTGTAAAAACCGGTCTAACCGTTGGGGCCCCGGAATGCGCAAAAGGATTTTGTTCAAAAAGGGAACATCACTTAGCAGTTTTTTTTGTAGAATATCAGGAACTCCGGCTTTGTTTTTTTTATAGGAAAATGTTTTCAGCCTTTTTTTGATCTTTTTGCGGTCCGGGTTACGTATGGTTCTGTAGGTATAGAAAAGCATTTCTGTGAGAAAGATTGACACAGCGAATATAATTATAAAGGCAATAAAAATTTTCATTCTCTAACTCCATTCGTAAGCCGTGAACGGCTACCTCCATTCAAACTCAAACTGCAATTTTAACAGAACCTCAATTGAGCTTTTAGCAGTTAGCTTTTAGCTGGTAACAACCTGAAATAATAAGAGCTAACAGCTAATTGCTAAGAGCTGATCGCTCATTTTACGCAACGTTAAACAGATCATTAGAGACCTCTATTCCGGCTAAAGTAAATTTATCGATGAATTTAGGCCGAATACCATGAAATCTGAATTCTCCTTCTATTTTACCATTCTCATCTATACTTTTTTGCTGGAATGAAAAGATTTCTTGCGTGGTAATCATGTTTCCCTCCATTCCCGTGATTTCCTCCAAAGACACCAGTTTTCTTGTTCCATCAGTCAGGCGGGATACCTGAATAACAACATTGATGGCGGAGCTGACAAATTTCCTCAGAAACTCACTCGGGATATCGAGGTTTGCCATAGCCACCATAGTTTCGAGCCGCAACAGGGCATCGCGGGGAGAGTTGGCGTGGACAGTTGTTAAAGACCCATCATGTCCGGTGTTCATGGCTTGAAGCATGTCAAACGCCTCTTTCCCGCGGACCTCCCCCACAATAATGCGATCAGGACGCATCCTTAAGCTGTTTTTCACAAGTTCTCTCTGCGTAATCTCACCCTTTCCCTCTATGTTTGGAGGTCTGCTTTCCAGCCGCACCAAGTGTTCCTGCTTTACCTGTAATTCCGCAGCATCTTCGATAATAACAATCCGTTCGTTTTCAGGAATAAACCGGGAAAGAACATTTAACAAAGTGGTTTTACCACTGCCGGTGCCTCCTGAAATCAAGACGTTCAGCTTTGCCTTGACAACTCCTTTCAAAATTTCAGCGATTTCAGGAGTCAATGTTTTCAGCATGATCAAATCGTTTAATTCCAGGGGATTTACGGCAAAACGCCTGATAGAAACCGAGGGCCCGTCAACAGCTACAGGGGGTATAATTGCATTGACCCTGGAACCATCCGAGAGCCTGGCATCTACCATAGGAGAAGACTCATCAATGCGCCGTCCCACGGCAGAAACGATTTTATCAATAATTTTCATCAGGTGAGCATCATCTTTGAACCTTGCATCAGTAGGTTCCAGCTTACCCAGTTTTTCCACATAGATATGTTTGTATGTATTAACCAGGATATCGGAAACAGCAGGATCTTTAAGAAAAGGTTCAAGTGGGCCGAGTCCCATTACTTCATCCTGGATTTCCGTAAAGAGCCGCTCTCTTTCCATTGCATTGAGGGGCGCGGCAAAGTTTTCTTCGCCCAATATTCTTTGTACAATGACCCTGATCTGAGACTTGAGAACATCGTGCTCAAGTTTTTCAATAGCGGAAAGGTCAATAAGATCTAATAAACGATCGTGAATTCTGGTCTTTAACTCGAAATATTCATCAGGCACATAATTCATTGTGATATTTTTTGGCATGCTTTCCAGGTTCATTTTCATCTTCGTTTACCTCCGCTTTGTTTTCAATATTTCCCACCACTTTGTTGTTTGATTCTTCTCTTTTGGCGCAAAAATATCAGCCAAATCATTCAGGTTCCTGGTTATCTGCGCTTTGGCTGCAATCTCGGAGAGCGGCTTTCCGTTATTTATAGCGGACATTGTTGTGCTGTAATCGTTTGGTATGGTCCAGAATATCTTTTTATGAATGCTCTCTTCCGCGTCTTGCAGAGAAATCTCCGAATTTGTCAAATAACGATTAATCACAATCCTGATCCGTTCTTCCGGAAGAAAACCCAGATCACTAATTGATTGTAAAAGCTTATTAGTATTGGACATGCAGGGAAGGCTCAGAAGAGACATGAGCAAAATATTGTCCGACATTTCCAGAACTTTCAGGGAAATTTCATTTGCGGACTGGCCTGCGTCAATTATCACAAAGTCAAAAAGTTTTTGCATGAAACCTGTAAGATGTCCCATCATTTCAGGGGCCGCAGATGCGGAACCATTTAAACTGCCCGGAGACGGGAGGATATGAACTCCGGAAGAATGTTTGGAAAGGGTGTTCATTAAAAATGTAGAATCCAGTCTGGAAATATTTTTTACTATTTCACCCCAATCATAGCCCGGCTTGATTTCTAAAAACAGAGGCACTTCTCCGAACATCATATTCATGTCTATCAGAGCTACTGATTGAACGCTTTTTTTCTGAGCCAGGTTGACTGCCAGATTTACGGCAACCGTAGTTGTTCCTATTCCTCCCTTGCTGCCGACAACACTTATAATTTGCCCGATTTTCGGGGAGTTTCTACGGTTGGCTCTCTTTATTTTTTTCTTTAATTCTTTCAGAGCTATCTTTACTTCTTCTTCTTTAAGAGGAAGAATGAAAAATTCTTTTGCGCCGGTTTTTATAGCCTGCATCAGGACCGCGGGATCGGAATTCTCTGAGATTAGAAAAACTTCGGCTGCCGCGTCAGAATTTAATAATGACCGGATGTATTGAAACTCTTTATCAATATCATTCCCCAGCTCAAAGATCAAAATGTCTGCCCTGCGAGTATCATGAGACATTTGAACATGCATGCCTTCAACAGAGCGAATGATCTCATCCAGCTTTTTTCTCAGACCTGGTTTTTTTACTTCTATCTTGATCTGAATCATATTATCAGACATGGGAACCTCTCTAACACGGTTTACGGTTTACGGTTGTCGGTTTACGGTTGTCGGTTTACGGTTGTCGGTTTACGGTTTTTTTAATGAGCTATGCAACGATTGAAGCATTTTGGATATTGATTTCAACTCTTGAATTAATTCTTTCGCATCTAAATCAGAAAATATATTAACCTCTCGTGAAATATAAATCTGTGTTCTCAGCTCCGCAGCCGATCCTTGTGCAATATTTATAAATCTTTGGAAATCCGGAATACTCTTTCTTTCGCTTCCTTCCGCAATATTTGACGGAATAGATATAGATGAGCGCAGCATTTGATCTTTCATTCCATAATCACGGCAATCTTTTAATAATTTATAAAGACGTACTGATAACCTGCAAGACTTTTTCCAAACTTCTAAATTTTCAAAAGAAGACCCCATAATTTTTCTCCGCCTTCTATTTTTTTTAACCGTGAACCGATAACTGTAAACCGTGAACGGTTACAATAGTTTTTTACCCTACTTGCCTTGAATGGTGAGGGTCATTTCCTTTGAGTTTTCTTTTTTAAATCCTCGCCTGTATTTTTCCATATTATTCCCGGCTGCCTGGCCATCGAGCCCGACTACTGGTTCAAGATTTCTTCCGGCTTCAGGATTCAATATCTGGCTCTGTTTTGCGGATTCAAAAGAGTTTCCCCAATTTCTACTCAGCATTGTTTCCCTTGCGCATCCTGAAAAAATCAACAGCGTTGCTATCAATCCGATTAATGTAAGGCATCTGGTTAACATGTTATTCTCCTCTACCAATCTTTTTATAAGTTAATCCGGATACGGCATGCCATGTCCAAATTCTCCATCCAATTCCCCCATGACAGTAGTCGAGGGCTGATTTTTCTCCCATCCTTCCATTAATCCCAGGAGATAGATTTCCGTATCATCAGGCTCTATATAGAAATCGGTCGGCAGTGTCTGTTTTTCCGGATCAAGCGGTTTTACAAGGTGAGGTGTGACGATAATAATCAGTTCTGTCTCATTCTTTTGAAAGGCGCGGCTTCTAAACAGGGCGCCTAACACCGGAATATCACCCAAAAGCGGAAACTTGGACATGCTGTCTCGAACTGTTTCCTTGAGAAGACCGGCAATGGCAAAACTCTGACCGTCTGCAAGCTCTACCACCGTCATAGCCCTTCTCGTGCTCAATCCAGGCACCACATACCCACTGATCGACAATGCTGTCGAAAAGTCAAGTTCTGATACCTCCGGCGCAACCTTAATGCTGATCTTGTCTTCGCTCAGGACAGTTGGGGTGAAAGAGAGCATTACTCCAAATGCCTTGTATTCGATAGCAATATTATCTCCATCTTTTGAAGGTATAGGCACCGGGTATTCTCCGCCTGCCAGAAAGTTTGCAGTCTGTCCACTTAAGGCAATAAGGGTCGGCTCTGCCAGAATCTTGACCAGACCATCCTTCTTTAAGGCGTCAATAAACCCTGTCCAAGTCGCGCCCCCTTTATGAAAACGGAAAAGGGCATTGACTGCCGGTGAAACAAGAAGCTCGAGAGTTGATTCCGTGCTATTTCCAAGTTGCATCAGACCTCCGACCATGCTGAGACCAAGGTCTCCCCCTCTGAGGTAGCTGAAATTTATTCCTAAATTGTTGATCACGCTTTTTGACATCTCGGCCACTCTTACTTCCAGCATAACCTGGTGTACGCCGCCTACCTCAAGAAAATTGCACACTTTTCGGGCTTCGCGAGCCCATTTAATCTTGGTTACTTTTCCCTCGACCTTGCTATCTTCCTGCTCTTCGACTTTTATCACATATCCTGCGTATGCGTCAGCCAAAGCCACAGCCTGCGAAAGGTTTGCCGTGCTCGATACCGTGCCGGAAAGGGTAATCGAATCTTGAGTCGCAAAAACCCTAAGATTTTTCTCGTTGGGCAGGACTTCTTGAAGCTTTTGCTTTAACCGGGAAATATCATAGGCCACTTCCAGGTCATAGATGGAAAAAATCTTTTTGTTCTGCCATAATGTTAGAGTGGTGATTCCTGTAATATTTCCGAGTATGTAAATTTCGTGGGGAGAAATAATGACAAAGTCAGCGATCATAGGCACGCCAACGGAAATGCGCTTGATCGGCTCAGAAGTTCTCAGGATAATTGATTTTCCTGACACAAGTTCGAGTTTCCGCGGTTCCCGGGTTTCCGGAAGCACAGAGCCGGCTGCCCAAGAACTGGCGAAAAAAATCAACAATACCGGAACAATAAATATAAAAGATGCTGTTTTCTTTTTGTTAAGTTTTCTTAGTATAAACATGGGCTAAGCCCCCCTCCGTGTTTGCTAAAATTTGACTTTGATTTTCCTCACGTCACGTCCTTTGATTACCTCTACCTTGTAAGTCGTATTTGCCGCCTTTTGCCTTTTTTTAGGGCTAAAAGAGGCAAGGATTCCGGAAATAGTGGCTCCCTTCGTCAGGACAGTCTCTTTGTCAATGACATTTCGTAAAGCAAAGTGGAGTTTTCCCTCGGTAGCGGCAAGGGACAGCTTTTCCCCTTCTCTGGGAGTGACTTCCAGGGTGTAAACATCAACCGAATGGGGTTTGCCGCCTTCTTTGTTTTCTTCAATTTCTATTCCTGTTGCAAGGACAAGAATATTTTCAAGCACTGTCTTGGTCATCTCCCTTTTGTTCCGTGGATTGGTTATGGTAGCGAGAACATCCACCCGGTTGCCCGGTCTGATAAAGCCGGAGAGCCCGATTACTTTGTCGCCTTTTACAGCCAGCGCACGCTTTCCGGGTTTTACGATAGCGGATATGCCGCCGACTGTCACACTGTCCGGAGCTAATCTGCACTCCAGGATGGGTTCGTTCTGTCTCAGCGGACTGATGATAACCCTGCCTTTTAATGATTCAGTATCCAAAAAAGACCCGGGAGGAATGCTTTTTTTAAGGTACGAGACGGTCTTTACCATTTCAGGCGCAAGTTTTGTCCCCCACGGCAAATCTACCGTAGCCACTGCAACAGACACGACCTCGGTGTCCACTTTTGCCATTTCTTTCGGAGCTGCCTGGACCTTTAACCATTTGTACACAAAAATTGTGACTAATGAAGCAATCACTAAGGCCAGCGCGAGTGGAACCATTACTTTCCATTTTCCCATGAAGTGCCTCCTTTTTATAGACTTTCAGATAATTAATTTCACAAGGCCAGAAGGAGGAAGGCGTATTAGTTATACGTCGACGACTGATAACACAGTGAAATTATTTATCTGAAAGTCTATATATATTGATCAGATCGGGAACTTATAGTATCCCGAGAATTCCAGAAAAACCGAAAACAGAGTTCCCAAAGCGATGGCTATGCCATAGCAGAGCTTTGGTTTTTTCTCATTACTGTCTCCGGGGATTGGAATGAATTGTTTTGTATAGATAAATGTTTTTAATGTTGCTGCCTGTCTTGTGAAGAAACCTTTAAAATGTTGGCGCTTTATTAGAATTAGTATCAGAGCGTAAACCCCGCCGATAATGGCGGTAAACAAAAAGGCAATGAATACTCCTCTGGCACCTAATATAGCACCGACAGCGCCCATGAGCTTTGCATCTCCTGCTCCCATTCCTCCCATCAGATAAGGGAGGATAAAAACGGCAATTCCCAGGGCCAGGCCTCCGGCGCTGAAGAGCAGACCATCCAGGCCGTTCATCACAACATGACAACCAAGTGCTATAGCCATGGACGGATAGGTCAGCAGGTTGGGAATCTTCTGAAACCGCAGATCATTGACCGCGGCAGCGATCAAAATAATGCTTAAAAATATAATTAAAAAAACATCTATCGACAGGTTCATGGTTTCCTCATTCATACTACTATAATGTAGAGAGTGCATCCCCTTGCGGATTTAGCAAGGGGATGCACACTTGCACGACCTTTAAAATGTGTTCGGCAATTTGTCAGCTATTCCAGCTCGGTAGCTATAGTATCAAACAAAGCATCCAGGTTAGTACCAACTGCCTCGGCTCCAACGGCCATGACTATTGCAATCAGTGCTGCAAGAAGACCATACTCGATTGCTGTTGCTCCTTCTTCATCCTTCAGAAAACTAATCAATCTTTTCATTTCTTTTTCTCCTTTTTCTTTTGTTGGGTTATTGTTTT
>Ga0255379_10043_pt1 | contig 17190 bp, 14 predicted proteins | sample ANMaggSeSYBR01I3_FD_182105 | JGI IMG/M metagenome (GOLD analysis project Ga0255379, IMG submission 182105) | Sediment cell enrichment communities from methane seep in Santa Monica Basin, California, United Staets - ANME aggregate JGI... | ecosystem: Environmental > Aquatic > Marine > Cold seeps >... | reverse complement strand
ATCATTTACTATGGACCTTCAGAACCACCAGTGGTGGTGTATTGGGGCAGATTGAAAGTAGCTCACCTAAAGATACCATTGATTTCCCTTTTACTTCAGTAAATGAGTATAATGTGACGCTACAGGTGGAGAATGAGCTGGGTTGTGCTGGAAGTATTACCAAAACCATCGCCCTGAAACCAATCTATACACTTACCACTGATGGATATGAGGAGACATTTAATGACCAGCCGGCAGATTGGCTTGTGGATTCTGAGAATGGTCTGGAGAGCTGGGTAATCGGGGAACCAGATTTTACCGGGTTTGATCCGGTAACGGGCGATTTGGCCTGGTATACTGAATTGCCAACCAGTTCAGGATATCTGGAGAACTCCTGGGTCCAGAGCCCGTGTTTTGACCTGTCGGCATTTTCAAAACCGCTGGTACTGCTGGATATAATGAAGAGTTTTGTACCCGGTACAGATGGTGCAGTAATGCAGTATCAGCACCGGGTGAGCGAAGGCTGGAATACCATAGGTGTTGTGAATGCCGGTATCAACTGGTACAATAGTTATGGAATTTTCAACGAACCCGGGGGCAGCAGTTTCGGATGGGGTCTCTCGCTGTTTGAACCCGATGCAGAGTGGGTACATGCCGGTTATGCAGTTGATGCCCTGGCAGGTATTCCATATGTAAAATTCCGTGTGGCAATTGGAACAGGAGGCAGGCAATCAATGGGAAACCAGGGATTGGCATTTGATAATTTTTTCGTTGGAGAGCGGGTTAAAAATTCAGTTTTAGAGCATTTTACCAATTCTGCCAGCAGTGAAGCCATTGCAGCGGATGGGGTAGTTGAGCAGTTTGTATCGGACCACTCCAACCTGGTAATAGATCTGCAATACCACATGGACTATCCGGGTGAAGATCCCATGAATTTAAATAATCCTGTTCCTCCTTCGGCACGTTCCTTTAATTATGGTGTTCCATCTGTTCCCTATGCAGTGTTAAATGGCGAAGCCGGACCTGAGTATCGGTATGATTTCTCAGATCTATCGGAGCAACCCAATGGGGACGTTTTAATGACATCGTCTCTTGACATTCCGCCATTTGATGTGAACCTTACCACGGATTTTCTTGCGAATAGCCTTAAAGGCAAGGTGAAAGTGACCTGTAAAGAGGATGATTTTGACTCCAATATCCAGCTATATGTTGTGGTGATTGAACAACTGGTTACTGCCTATACAGGTGCAGGACAGACTACATCATTCAGGAATGTTGTGTTGGATATCCTTCCATCGGCCAGTGGTAAGTTGCTGGGAAATGAGTGGGGAGCCGGTATTTCAAAGGTTCTTGATTTTAGCTGGGACTATGCACCTTATGTGGAAGATGTGGACGATTTGATGGTAGTAGCCTTTATATTTGACCGGGACCACGATCAGATTCTTCAGGCAGCAATGCTGGAGTATAGTCCCGGCGTGGGATTTGAGAAGAGACCGGCAGCAGAGGAGATTTTAGCCATTTACCCCAATCCGGCCTATGGATATGTTTATATCAATTTTGGAGCAGAGGTGGAGCAGCAGGGACAATTAAAGGTTGTTGATCTTGCCGGCAGATCCGTGATGAATTCAGATGTGTTACCAGGGTTTTCTATTCAAATGCTGGACATCTCCAGACTTTCACAAGGCATATACCTGGTGCAGTGGCTTGAATCGGGAGTATTAAAAGGACGGGGGAAACTGGTGCATGTGCGTTGATCACTTCTCTAGTTGAAGGGTCTGGACAAACTCCTCCCCAAAACTGATAAGGCGGTCAGCTTCCTGGCTATTGGGAAGGAACCTTGCGGCCTGGCCCTCACCCACAACTTTTAGTTTGAGGTTCCTCAGGTGGTCCTCAATGAGCTTGACCGCTTCACCACTCCATCCAAATGAACCAAATGCAGCAGCAGGTTTTCCTTTATCACGTATGGGATTGATAACAGCAAAAAGTTTATAAACCGGCAGAAGGGTATTCTGGTTAATGGTGGGTGAGCCCACTATGATACCGTCAGCCTTAACCACATGTTCTTCCAGATCGCCCAACAGGATGTTCTCGATATCCAGGAGGTCCACTTCGACATTTCCCGTTTTCATCAGCCCCTTTGCCACCAGTCTGGCCATCTCTCCGGTATACCCATAAGCAGAGATGTAAGCCACCAATACCCTGTTGCTCTTGCGGGTCTCTTCCAGGTATTTGGTGGCAAGCTTCAATGAGCGGTCAATTTTCTCTTTCCAGCCCGATCGGAGTATAGGGCCATGGCCGGGACAGATCATATCTACAGGAAGCGTTTTTATCTTCTCAATGGCTTTTAGCATGAACTTGCTGAAAGGCTTCAGGATCACATTAAAGTAGTAATCAAAAGCATCGCTATAGTCACCAATAAGATCATCAAACATCAGCTCATCAGCATAGTGTGCCCCGAAGGAGTCACAGGTGAAAAGCAGACCCTCCTCTTCCAGGTAAGTGTAGATCGAGTCGGGCCAGTGCAGATTGGGGGCGCCAATGACCCTCAACTTTTTATTGCCCAGGTCAATGATATCCCCATCTCTTACCTTCATTGATTTGAAGGGGCGGTCCACCATTTCACCAAGGTATGTCAGCGCCTGTCCGCTTCCCACCACTATGGCATTGGGTGCCATTTCGAGAAGGTATTTCAGGGATCCTGAATGGTCAGGTTCGGTATGGTTGCATATGATATATTCGATCTCTGACGGATCGGTCAGCGAAACCAGTTTTTCCTTAAATTCCGGCCAGTATTTTTCCTTGACTGTTTCAATAACTGCTTTTTTCTCTGCCTCAATAAAGTAGGAGTTGTAGGTGGTTCCGTATTTGGTTTCCATCACAATGTCGAAGGTGACAATTTCATGATCAAGAACCCCTATCCAGGTTACATCTTCGCTTACCTGCACTGTTTTATTATCCTTCATTGAATGATCCGTATTAGGCTGCAAATATAGACAAAAAAAGCTGTCCCGCCGAAGCAGGACAGCTACTCAAAACTCACAATCTGAATAAAACGGACCTTAGGTTTTTAAGACTCGCTCCCGCATTTACTGGAACAATCTGATCTCTTTTCGCCGGAGCAATCGCCGCTTTTGGTAGTTTTTTTAGTTTTTTTAGTTTTTTCGCCTTTGTTCTCTGCTTTTTCGCCTTTACTCTTTTTCTTTGGATCATCCTCCTGGAGAGAGATCAGCGTGAGGGCGCTATTGCTTACTGCTATCACTGGAGCACTGATACCTCCTATGAAGAGGGCAAGTGCTAAAATGGCTAATGTTTTTTTCATGATCTTTTTTTTTCTGTTTAACAGACGCAATATAGCGGATCATGACAGAGACTGTTGTTAACGCCATGTTAAAAAAAGAGTTCCTGGTGTTTTATTTGAACCGGGCGATTGGAGTGACCCCACCAATGACCCTCTGTCCAGGTTCTACCATGATGCGGGCATCAAGGGGAAGGAACAGGTCGAGCCTGGAACCGAATTTTATAAAACCCATCTCACTTCCCTGACTGGCAGCTTCTCCTTCTGTGGCATAGCTACAGATCCTGCGAGCCACGTAGCCTGCAATCTGCCTCACAAGCAGGCGCCCGTAAGGAGTTTCGATTCCTACCGAGCTCCTTTCATTCAACGTGGAGGATTTGGGATGCCGCGCTACAAGGTACCGTCCGGGGTGGTATTTTTGATAGGAGATTTTTCCACTGACAGGGAAGTAATTGATGTGAACATCATGAATGCTCATAAAGATGGATACCTGTCTGCATGAGCTATCCAGGTACTCATCCTGGTCTACCTGTTCGATGACCACTACCTTACCATCTGCGGGAGCGGTGATGGTTTTTTCATCGAGAAAGGGCCGCCTGGCGGGCACACGAAAAAATCGTAATACCATGATCAGCACAATCAGGGAGAGGGCAGAGGCAATGTAATTGATCTGGTAGGTCAGGAACAGGGCAGTCAGGACAACCAGCGTCAGCAAAACGATGAGTGTGATCAAAACGATCCATCTTCCTTCACGGTGTATCTTTATCATTGCAATAGTTTTATCAGTACGACCAGGATCATAACAGCAGGGGTAACGAACAAAAGAGAGTCGAAGCGATCCAGTATGCCACCATGTCCGGGCAATAGTTCTCCGGTATTCTTTACTTTTACTGTTCTTTTTAATCCCGATTCGAACAGGTCACCTGCCAGACCGAGGAGACTGACAAGTAAAGAGATACCAAACCATCCCCAGGAGCTGTATAAACCGGAGAAGTTCCAGATGATCCATCCTCCCACCAGGGTAATCAGTGATCCCCCGGCAAATCCTTCCCAGGTTTTTCCCGGGGAGAGTACGGGTGTCATCTTATGCCTGCCCAGAAGAGACCCGGTCACATAGGCGAAGGTATCATTGATCCATACCAGTGCAATAATAAAAAGTGGTAACCGGAATTGAAATCCGGGCTCATCATCCATCCATCCAAGTGCAAAAAAGCTGGAGAGGGGAATGGCCAGCCAGATAAAGGCAAGAGTGCCTGAGAGGGTTATTCCTCCCCTGAGGGCGGTTATTAACCAGAGGGCCGGGGAAAGAAGTAACCAGAGCAGGCTCAGATTGTACTGAAAGACGACATATACGATGATAATAAGAAGGACTCCCGGGATCGCCCGGATCCAGCGGCTGGAGAGATCTCTTTTTTGAAGAAGTTCGAGCAGCTCTTTTACCCCAAGGAGATATACAAGTAAAAGAACAACGGCAAAAGTCACCGGGCCAAGCAGTATTGAGCCTGCCACCAAAAAGATCAGTGTAACTCCAGTCAGGGTACGTTGTAACAGCTCTTTCAATTGTAGTCAAATTCCTGGATCAGCTTTTTGGCTCTGATCACATCATCGCGATTCACATAGAGTTCAACCGCTCCAAATTTATATGCGGAATCCTGTTTATTTACTAAAAAGGACTGGATGTTATGGTTGGTCAGCATCTGCCTGGCCATCTCAGCCTTGAAGGGTTGACCCGAGGAGAATATATGAACCAGGTTGGCCTCCACGGTTAAGCCTTTTTGGATTCATTGTTATCAGTTTTCTTCACCTCTTCTGTTTTCTCCTCTGCCTTCTCTTCCTTCTTTTTCTACAGTCCTACATCGAAAAACATGCTTCTTACCTGAATGTGGTCATAGTGATGATATCAAACGACCGGAACAAATTAGACGATTTTATGCACCGAAACAGTTACAACTGGAAGGTCCTCCATTATGACGGGCAACCCGGATTACTGAACGATTTCATGGTAAGGGCATATCCCACTGCCTACCTGATTGACCGAAATGGAACATTACTCCTCTCCCCGGCCACATTGCCATCGGAAGGATTTGAACAACAGCTGTTCCGCATTATGCGTTCAAGGGGTGAAATCTGATCAGAGTAACCTTCTCATATAGAGCACATCCAGGATACTTGCGTAACTGTTTTCCCGAATGAAACCGGTCTCACCAGGGGTGACCCACCTGTAGTCGGTGATACCCTCCTCAGACTGTAAAACCGGTTCTCCACTCCCTCTATACAGCATCTCGAACCACTTGGTCTTTTTCAGTACTCTCTTTCTTTTCAATGAGTATGTGTGGTAGGTGGAGACAAGTGGATCGATCAGTTGAAGTCCATGCAGACCAGTCTCCTCTTCCACCTCCCGGAGTGCTGCCATTTGAAAATCCTCTCCTTTTTTTAGTTTCCCTTTGGGAAGGTCCCATATTCCGTTTCGATGGATCACCAGGAACTCATCCCGATCATTTCGTACCACCCCGCCTCCCGCTTCAATCACCTTAAAACAGGCCTTGAACTCCTCAAAAAGCATCAGAATATCTTCATGAAAAATATAGAGGTTGTTAATCTGGTGCAAAGAATCAAACAGGCCTACCAGTTCATTCAATTCATGAAAATTGTTGTATTTATAAAAGAGCCCTTTATGCTTTACAAAAGCCCTGGAAAAATCATCTCCAAAAAATACCGTTCTGTCGTTGAAAAAAACTTTGTACATCTATCTGTTAAAACTTAAATGTACAAAACATATTGTTACACTGGAAGGCAAAACATTTTAAGTGGGTAATAGAATTTTAGTCGGACAATAGTGATATTTTTGCATTAGCAGAAATCACAAAACTCTGATGATATGTTCTTAAAAGTAGCCCTGATCTGTTCCGTTTTTATTCAGTTTGCGGCAGCCTTCATTGCCATCAGCCTGATAAAAAGAACACGAACCCACATTGCATGGTGGCTCATTTCTACCGGCTTTTTACTGATGGCCATCCGGAGACTTCTGGCTCTTGTCCAGGTATATGATTCAGGTCATCCATTTACTGAAAGCTTACTGAGCAGTTGGATTGCTGTGGTCATTTCACTAACCATGATATTCAGTCTGATTTTCGTCAAACGAATATTCAACATCCAAAAACGAATTGACAATGTGCGAAAGCAAAATGAGTCCAAGGTTCTGTCGGCCATTATTAAAACCGAAGAGAATGAAAGACAACATTTTGCTAAAGAATTACACGACGGATTTGGCCCACTGCTCTCCTCTCTAAAGATGTCCCTTTCTGCCATAAATTCAGAGTCAAAAGGTGAAAATGTGAATGCAATTCTTGGGAATGCTGAAACCCTGATCGATGAATCCATACTGGTTCTGAAGGAGATCTCAAACAATCTTAGTCCCCATTTACTGAATAATTTCGGACTACTGAAAGCTGTAGAATCATTTGTCAATAAACTTCAGGTGACCGACAAAACTGAAATAATCCTGTTGAGCAATATTAAACAAACGCGCTTCCCTTTCAACACCGAAGTGGTATTTTACCGGATCATCTGCGAACTACTCTCAAATAGCCTGAAATATGCCTCTGCGACCCTTATCCGGATTGATCTGCACACCGAATGTAATACGCTATACCTGGATTACTCAGATGATGGAATAGGTTTCGATCCTGAAAAGACCCTTACAGATTACAAAGGTATGGGATATTCCAATATCCACTCCAGGATAAAATCTCTGGAAGGCAAGTTAAATATTTCCAGCCATCCTGGTCAGGGGATGAACGTGCAAATTTCTGTAAAAATATAGTATCATGGAGAATCTCTCTCTCATTCTTGTGGATGACCACAAACTCTTCAGGGAAGGTTTGAAACTTCTGCTTGACAATTTATCGTTTGTTCAAGAAGTTCGCGAAGCTTCCAACGGACAAGTTTTTCTGAAGGAGCTTGAAGCGGGAGTTCCTGATCTCGTATTTATAGATGTGGATATGCCGGTGTTGAACGGCATTGAAGCTACCCGAAAGGCACTTCAATTGTTCCCGGATCTGAATATCATAGCACTGTCCATGTATGGTGATGAAGAGTACTATATGAAGATGATAAATGCGGGTGTAAAGGGATACATACTGAAAAACTGCGGAATACAGGAGGTTGAGGCTGCTATACGTTCGGTGGTTTCAGGGAAAGTTTACTTCTCCCAGGAGATTCTTATGCTCATAATCAAGAATATAAACAAAAAGAGAGAGCACAGCAAAAAAAGCGGATTGTCGGAAAGGGAGCGTGAAATATTGTGTCACATATGCATGGGTTTATCCAACCATGAAATTGCAGACCTGCTTTGCCTGAGTAAAAGAACAGTGGACAAACACCGTGAGAATCTCCTTCTTAAGACCCAATCGAAGAACACGGCCGGACTGGTTATCTATGCCATCAAAAACAGCATTTTTGAAATTTGAATTTCGACGGCCGATCCTGTTCAATAAAAACTTTTTACATTTGCTGAATGGCAGATACAGATCGACACGTAGCAGGTTTGCTGCTACAAAGTAAAGCAATCATCCTTGAACCTGTAAAACCCTTTACCTGGGCTTCGGGCTGGCAATCCCCTATCTATTGCGATAACCGCGTCACACTCTCCTACCCGGAGATCAGGGATTTTATCAAAGAGGCATTCCGGACAACCATATTAAATCATTTTGACACACCGGATCTTATTGCCGGAGTGGCGACAGGAGCCATTGCCCAGGGTGCGCTGGTAGCAGATATCATGAATCTGCCCTTTGTTTATGTGAGGCCATCTGCCAAAGAGCACGGCCGTCAGAACCTGATTGAGGGGCGTCTTCAGCCCGGACAAAAGGTGGTGGTGGTAGAGGACCTGATCAGCACCGGGAGAAGTTCATTGAAAGCGGTGGAGGCCCTGAGGCAAGCCGGAGCAAATGTTCTTGGAATGGCAGCCATCTTCTCGTACGGATTTGAGGTGGCAACCAACAATTTCAGAGAGGCGGATGTGGAGCTGCGTACCCTCACCAATTATCAGATTCTGGTAGAGACAGCCCTGGCCACAGGTGATATTCGACAGGATCAGGTAGAGATGTTGGAGCAGTGGAGAGAAGATCCGGCCACATGGCATGGAAAATAAGATAAAACTATAAAATGAAGATTGAGAGCAGAATAGGAAAATCGGTCAGCAGCGATCAGCAGATCTATGCATTCATTACTAATTTTCACAATTTCAAGGAGCTGCTTCCTGCAGATAAAGTGTCAGGGTGGGAATCATCAGAAGAGAAGTGCAGCTTCCAGGTGGACCCCCTGGGCCGCACCGGGCTGATGATCATTGAAAAGAAGCCCTATTCGCTGGTTAAAATGAGCTCCGATCCGGAGTTTTCCAGTTACCAGTTCACCATCTGGATCCAGCTAAAAAAAGTGGCTCCGGATGATACCAAAATAAAGATCACCATCGAACCCCTGGTCAATAAGATGCTGATACCCATGGTCAAGGTCCCGCTGAAGAAACTTGCAAATGGATTGATTGACAAAATGGAATCTTACGATTTTGCCGGTTAAGGATTGCCGGATTTCAGCTCCATGCTGATGGCACCATGTCCAAAGGTCCGTATCTCACCTTCACACCCGACCATCAGCTCCCCAAAATCGGTAACCCCCCTGATTGTACCTTCGAAAACCTCTCCTCCCGCTTTAAAAACGGAGGGCACCCCTGCCATGAATAACCTCTCCAGGTACTCCTTTTCAAGCAGTTGGGTCAGCCCCTCCTTTAATCCATGGTATCTGCTCATCAAACTGGCCTCAACCATCTCTCCCACTTCATCAACATTGACACCCTGTCCGGTCTCCAGGCGCACTGAAGTGGCCGGTACCTGGAATGCAGGAAACAGTGTCTGATTCAGATTCAGACCGATTCCAATAACAGTGTGAGAGATACTTCCGGCTGTGATACCATGTTCGATCAATATACCGGCAATCTTCCCCTTCCTGGTAAGAATATCGTTAGGCCACTTGATCACCGGATCAATTCCCAGGGTCTCCAGTGCATCACAGAGGGCCAGTGAAGCCACCCTGGAAAGGTGAAATTGCTTCGATGCTGACAAAAATGCAGGAATCAGAAGCAGACTCATCAAAAGGTTCTCTCCCCTCCTGCTCAGCCATGAATGCTCACCCAATCCTCTTCCACCATCCTGGTAATCAGCAATAACTATGGTCCCCTCTTCCATAGACTGCTGCTTAACCAGATCTGAAAGACAGGTATTGGTCGATGTAACACTGTCATGTTTGATCCAGCTGTTTTTCATGGTACAATTTTTGACAAAATAGCTACTGTAAATAACAATTTAGCCACAAAAATGTTAACAGCTAAATTGATTATCTTTGTTAGCAAAAAGCCAGATGGAGCAAAGCGATTCATTTAATGTGGAGCAGAAGAGGGAGTTAATCCTTGAAGCTATCAGGGAGAAGAAGGGACATCAAATCGTTTCCATCGATCTTTCCGAAGTTGAAAACTCCATTTGCGACTGTTTCATCATCTGTCACGGAGAATCTGTTACCCAGGTGGGGGCCATCACGGAATCCATCGAAAAGAAACTGAAGGAAGAAGCCCGTATCAGGGCTCATCATGTGGAGGGATTACGGAACAGCCAATGGGTCCTTTTGGACTATTTTGACATCCTGGTCCATGTGTTCCAGGAGGAGTACAGATCATTCTTCAGACTTGAGGAGTTATGGGCAGACGGAAAGGTAACAAGGGTAACAGAAAAAAGTTAAAGCAGCATTATGGCAGATAAAAAGAGTAGTCCAGGTAACTTCCCGGGAGGCAATCCAGGGAACAGACCGGGTAACAAACCAGGAGGCCCCGTCAAACCCAAATTTAATTCATACTGGATCATCGGGATCGTTCTTCTGGCCATGATAGGGATCCAGTTTCTGGGCTCGGGAAACAGTTTGAAAGAGATCGATTCCAACCGCTTTTTCCACGTACTTAAACAGGGCGATGTGGAGAAGATTGTTATTGTCAACAAAGAGAAGGTCGAGATCTATATCAAGCCCGAACGGCTCAGTGATTCCCGTTATGAGGACGTCAAATCCAATAAGTCCAATTCAATGCTTGGTCAGGCTGTGCCTCAGTACTATTTCACCATCATCAGTCAGGATATTTTTATGCAAGAACTGAACAGTGTGATGAATGAGTTACCGGCCGATAATCGTCCCACATATACCACCCTCACCCGCAGAAACTACATGGGTGAAATCATGTTATGGGTGATCCCTTTCCTTCTGATAATGGGTATCTGGATCTATATGCTTCGTCGCATGGGTGGCAGCGGAGGCGGAGGCGCCGGCAATATTTTCAATGTTGGAAAATCAAAAGCCCAAATCTTTGATAAGGAGACAAGTGTTAAAGTGGATTTTCACGATGTAGCCGGATTGGAAGAGGCCAAGGTTGAGATCAGAGAGATTGTGGAGTTTCTGAAAAACCCGCAAAAATATACTGAGCTTGGAGGAAAAATTCCTAAAGGTGCACTGCTGGTAGGACCTCCCGGAACAGGTAAAACACTGCTTGCCAAGGCAGTGGCCGGAGAAGCCAGTGTGCCGTTCTTTTCTATGTCAGGCTCCGACTTTGTTGAAATGTTTGTGGGTGTAGGAGCCTCCAGGGTCAGGGATCTCTTTAAACAGGCCAAAGAGAAGGCTCCCTGTATTGTATTTATCGATGAGATCGATGCGGTGGGTCGTGCAAGGGGAAGAAATCCAAATTTTGGTTCCAATGACGAAAGAGAGAACACACTGAACCAGTTACTTACAGAAATGGATGGTTTCGGTAGTAACAGCGGTGTGATTATCCTGGCAGCTACCAACAGAGCCGATGTTCTGGATAAGGCGTTGCTCAGAGCAGGACGTTTTGACCGGCAAATCCATGTGGAACTTCCCGATCTGAACGAACGAAGAGCCATATTCGATGTGCATATCAAACCGATCAAAATTGATAAATCGGTGGATGTGGATTTCCTGGCCAAACAGACACCTGGTTTCTCCGGTGCTGATATCGCCAATGTATGTAATGAATCGGCACTGATCGCTGCACGAAAAGATAAAAAGGTCGTTGAAAAGCAGGATTTCCTGGATGCAGTGGACCGGATTATAGGGGGTCTTGAGAAGAAAAACAAGATCATTAAAGAGGAGGAGAAGCGCACCATTGCCTGGCACGAGGCCGGACATGCCACTGTAAGCTGGCTCCTTGAGCATGCAAATCCACTGGTAAAGGTGACCATTATCCCCAGGGGGAGGGCACTGGGTGCCGCCTGGTACCTTCCCGAGGAGCGACAGATCACCACCACCGAGCAGATGCTGGATGAGATGTGCGCCACCCTTGGAGGCAGGGCCTCAGAGGAGTTGACATTCGACCGGATATCCACAGGTGCCCTGAACGACCTGGAACGGATTACCAAACAGGCATACGCCATGATCTCATACTTTGGCATGAGCAATAAAATAGGGAACCTCAGCTACTATGATTCAAGCGGTCAGCAAGAATACGCATTTAATAAACCCTACAGTGAAAAGACAGCTGAGACCATTGATGAAGAGGTGAAAAGCCTGATTGATATACAGTATGAAAGGGCCAAAACCATTCTCAGGAAGAACAAGAAAGGGCTGAAGCAATTAGCAGAGATTCTGCTCGAAAAGGAGGTGATCTTCAGTGATGACCTGGTACTGATTTTTGGGAAACGTCCATGGACACGCGATGACGAGCTTCTGAAAAAGAAGAAAGAACTTCCGAAAAAGAAGGAAGAGAAGGCAGAGGAGAAAACAGAAGAGGTGAAGAAAACTGATAACAATGAATCCAAAAAGGCTTAACCGTGGAGGCCAACCTGGTTCATATATTCTCCTCGGGTCAACCCTTCAAGGCTGAGATGGCCAGGCAGATGCTGACCAACCATAACATCCAGTCCTTTTTAGTAAATAAACAGGATTCCGCATATAAATTTGGAGCGGTTGAACTCTATGTGAATCGCGATGATGTGATCAGAGCCAAAAAGCTGATCCAGGAATTTGACTACAATTGAAAGAGCTGTTACAACGTACCCTGACTGGAGTTACACTGATCTTTTTGGTGGCAGGCTCAATACTGCTTGGCCCGGTGACTTTTGCCGTTGTTCTTTTACTTGTATATCTCCTTGGGGTAAAAGAGCTGCTCGAACTTCTTCAAAAAAGAGATCTCTCCAGCCGCTGGATCCGGGCGATCCCGGGAGTCCTTCTTATTATCATCGTATATGTCGTCTTTCAGTACAATCTGAGCCTGCTCTGGTTACTTCTTTCCCCGGCCCTCTGGTTAATAACCGCCCTCAGGGGAGGAATAACCCTCTCAGGCACTCTTGCCTTTATCTGGCTGGCCATTCCCCTCTCCAGCTTTTTTGCACTTGGATGGATGGATGATGAGCCCGGATTTCAATTCCGGTTACCACTTTTTATTATTGCACTGGTATGGATCAATGATACCTTCGCCTATGTGACCGGGTCTCTTCTGGGCAGGCATAAGATGACACCCGTACTCTCCCCGGGAAAAACCTGGGAAGGATTTGCCGGGGGATCACTGATTACCCTGGTGGGAGGATGGATCATCTGGAACTTCTCCGGTTTATACAGCTCCTGGGGATGGTTTGGTATCTCTTTACTTGTCAGTCTCCTCGGTCTGGCAGGTGACCTGTTCGAATCGGGATTAAAAAGAACAGTAAAAGTAAAGAATACCGGAGAACTATTGCCCGGACATGGTGGCATACTGGATCGCTTCGACTCTCTTTTGTTCGTTACCCCTGCTGTTATGATCCTGGTCGTACTGATAAAACTATTGCAATGATAAAGATACACCGTGAAGGAAGATGGATCGTTTTGATCACACTCATCGTTTTGCTGACGCTGGTTGTCCTGACTGCCCTGTTCCTGACCTACCAGATCAATTACATTGCCTCTGCCCTCTCCCTGATTGTGCTGATCATGGTATTACGATTTTTTCGTGTGCCCGCCAGGCGGCCCTTTCTCGATGAAAAAACCATCACCGCTCCCGCAGATGGTAAGGTAGTGGTCATCGAACAGGTAGACCAGGATGAGTACCTGGATAGCTCATGCAGACAGGTATCCATCTTTATGAGCATTCATGATGTTCACATCAATTACTTCCCTGTCAGTGGAAAAATCTCCTATCAAAAATACCACCCCGGACGGTACCTTGTAGCGCGGCATCCCAAATCCTCCACGTTGAATGAAAGGAGCTCGGTAGGAATCGAAACTCCTTACGGGCGCCTGCTTGTGAGGCAGATTGCAGGCTACGTGGCTCGCAGGATCTGTAGCTATGCCACAGAAGGAGAAGCTGCCAGTCAGGGAAGTGAGATGGGTTTTATAAAATTCGGTTCCAGGCTCGACCTGTTCCTTCCCCTTGATGCCCGCATCATGGTAGAACCTGGACAGAGGGTCATTGGTGGGGTCACTCCAATCGCCCGGTTCAAATAAAACACCAGGAACTCTTTTTTTAACATGGCGTTAACAACAGTCTCTGTCATGATCCGCTATATTGCGTCTGTTAAACAGAAAAAAAAAGATCATGAAAAAAACATTAGCCATTTTAGCACTTGCCCTCTTCATAGGAGGTATCAGTGCTCCAGTGATAGCAGTAAGCAATAGCGCCCTCACGCTGATCTCTCTCCAGGAGGATGATCCAAAGAAAAAGAGTAAAGGCGAAAAAGCAGAGAACAAAGGCGAAAAAACTAAAAAAACTAAAAAAACTACCAAAAGCGGCGATTGCTCCGGCGAAAAGAGATCAGATTGTTCCAGTAAATGCGGGAGCGAGTCTTAAAAACCTAAGGTCCGTTTTATTCAGATTGTGAGTTTTGAGTAGCTGTCCTGCTTCGGCGGGACAGCTTTTTTTGTCTATATTTGCAGCCTAATACGGATCATTCAATGAAGGATAATAAAACAGTGCAGGTAAGCGAAGATGTAACCTGGATAGGGGTTCTTGATCATGAAATTGTCACCTTCGACATTGTGATGGAAACCAAATACGGAACCACCTACAACTCCTACTTTATTGAGGCAGAGAAAAAAGCAGTTATTGAAACAGTCAAGGAAAAATACTGGCCGGAATTTAAGGAAAAACTGGTTTCGCTGACCGATCCGTCAGAGATCGAATATATCATATGCAACCATACCGAACCTGACCATTCAGGATCCCTGAAATACCTTCTCGAAATGGCACCCAATGCCATAGTGGTGGGAAGCGGACAGGCGCTGACATACCTTGGTGAAATGGTGGACCGCCCCTTCAAATCAATGAAGGTAAGAGATGGGGATATCATTGACCTGGGCAATAAAAAGTTGAGGGTCATTGGCGCCCCCAATCTGCACTGGCCCGACTCGATCTACACTTACCTGGAAGAGGAGGGTCTGCTTTTCACCTGTGACTCCTTCGGGGCACACTATGCTGATGAGCTGATGTTTGATGATCTTATTGGTGACTATAGCGATGCTTTTGATTACTACTTTAATGTGATCCTGAAGCCTTTCAGCAAGTTCATGCTAAAAGCCATTGAGAAGATAAAAACGCTTCCTGTAGATATGATCTGTCCCGGCCATGGCCCTATACTCCGATCGGGCTGGAAAGAGAAAATTGACCGCTCATTGAAGCTTGCCACCAAATACCTGGAAGAGACCCGCAAGAGCAACAGGGTATTGGTGGCTTACATCTCTGCTTATGGGTATACCGGAGAGATGGCCAGACTGGTGGCAAAGGGGCTGATGAAAACGGGAAATGTCGAAGTGGACCTCCTGGATATCGAGAACATCCTGTTGGGCGATCTGGAAGAACATGTGGTTAAGGCTGACGGTATCATAGTGGGCTCACCCACCATTAACCAGAATACCCTTCTGCCGGTTTATAAACTTTTTGCTGTTATCAATCCCATACGTGATAAAGGAAAACCTGCTGCTGCATTTGGTTCATTTGGATGGAGTGGTGAAGCGGTCAAGCTCATTGAGGACCACCTGAGGAACCTCAAACTAAAAGTTGTGGGTGAGGGCCAGGCCGCAAGGTTCCTTCCCAATAGCCAGGAAGCTGACCGCCTTATCAGTTTTGGGGAGGAGTTTGTCCAGACCCTTCAACTAGAGAAGTGATCAACGCACATGCACCAGTTTCCCCCGTCCTTTTAATACTCCCGATTCAAGCCACTGCACCAGGTATATGCCTTGTGAAAGTCTGGAGATGTCCAGCATTTGAATAGAAAACCCTGGTAACACATCTGAATTCATCACGGATCTGCCGGCAAGATCAACAACCTTTAATTGTCCCTGCTGCTCCACCTCTGCTCCAAAATTGATATAAACATATCCATAGGCCGGATTGGGGTAAATGGCTAAAATCTCCTCTGCTGCCGGTCTCTTCTCAAATCCCACGCCGGGACTATACTCCAGCATTGCTGCCTGAAGAATCTGATCGTGGTCCCGGTCAAATATAAAGGCTACTACCATCAAATCGTCCACATCTTCCACATAAGGTGCATAGTCCCAGCTAAAATCAAGAACCTTTGAAATACCGGCTCCCCACTCATTTCCCAGCAACTTACCACTGGCCGATGGAAGGATATCCAACACAACATTCCTGAATGATGTAGTCTGTCCTGCACCTGTATAGGCAGTAACCAGTTGTTCAATCACCACAACATATAGCTGGATATTGGAGTCAAAATCATCCTCTTTACAGGTCACTTTCACCTTGCCTTTAAGGCTATTCGCAAGAAAATCCGTGGTAAGGTTCACATCAAATGGCGGAATGTCAAGAGACGATGTCATTAAAACGTCCCCATTGGGTTGCTCCGATAGATCTGAGAAATCATACCGATACTCAGGTCCGGCTTCGCCATTTAACACTGCATAGGGAACAGATGGAACACCATAATTAAAGGAACGTGCCGAAGGAGGAACAGGATTATTTAAATTCATGGGATCTTCACCCGGATAGTCCATGTGGTATTGCAGATCTATTACCAGGTTGGAGTGGTCCGATACAAACTGCTCAACTACCCCATCCGCTGCAATGGCTTCACTGCTGGCAGAATTGGTAAAATGCTCTAAAACTGAATTTTTAACCCGCTCTCCAACGAAAAAATTATCAAATGCCAATCCCTGGTTTCCCATTGATTGCCTGCCTCCTGTTCCAATTGCCACACGGAATTTTACATATGGAATACCTGCCAGGGCATCAACTGCATAACCGGCATGTACCCACTCTGCATCGGGTTCAAACAGCGAGAGACCCCATCCGAAACTGCTGCCCCCGGGTTCGTTGAAAATTCCATAACTATTGTACCAGTTGATACCGGCATTCACAACACCTATGGTATTCCAGCCTTCGCTCACCCGGTGCTGATACTGCATTACTGCACCATCTGTACCGGGTACAAAACTCTTCATTATATCCAGCAGTACCAGCGGTTTTGAAAATGCCGACAGGTCAAAACACGGGCTCTGGACCCAGGAGTTCTCCAGATATCCTGAACTGGTTGGCAATTCAGTATACCAGGCCAAATCGCCCGTTACCGGATCAAACCCGGTAAAATCTGGTTCCCCGATTACCCAGCTCTCCAGACCATTCTCAGAATCCACAAGCCAATCTGCCGGCTGGTCATTAAATGTCTCCTCATATCCATCAGTGGTAAGTGTATAGATTGGTTTCAGGGCGATGGTTTTGGTAATACTTCCAGCACAACCCAGCTCATTCTCCACCTGTAGCGTCACATTATACTCATTTACTGAAGTAAAAGGGAAATCAATGGTATCTTTAGGTGAGCTACTTTCAATCTGCCCCAATACACCACCACTGGTGGTTCTGAAGGTCCATAGTAAATGAT
>Ga0255379_10042_pt1 | contig 17238 bp, 14 predicted proteins | sample ANMaggSeSYBR01I3_FD_182105 | JGI IMG/M metagenome (GOLD analysis project Ga0255379, IMG submission 182105) | Sediment cell enrichment communities from methane seep in Santa Monica Basin, California, United Staets - ANME aggregate JGI... | ecosystem: Environmental > Aquatic > Marine > Cold seeps >... | reverse complement strand
ATGAAGATCTTCCAGTTGAAAATGTTGTGGTTGTAAAAAAAGGCCTTGATGCCAAAAAAGAGGTCTTTCCATATTCTTTATCTTTTTTTTATAATGTTAGAGATGGGGAGAAGTTATTTCGCCTGCATCTATAGACTGTCACATATTAAATTGCACAAGGGTATTGTAATACGCCGACGACCGATAACGCAGTGAAATTTAATATGTGACGGTCTATATTATTGAATCTGTTTCGGGCCCAACGTAAGTTCTATATTTAAGGGGCCTGGTTTTAAAATTTTAGTCCGCTTAATCCACCCTTTTTTTTCTATAATCACCGGAATATCAAACAACCGTATAATTCTCTCTTTGTAAAGCGAATAGTAACCTGCCACAATGGCTATATATCTTGCGCCCTCGGCTCGGTTCAACCGAAAAGTCAAATCTTGCCCGGGATGAATAATTAATCTTTCTGAGCCGGCTACACTGCTGTCAAAAAGGCCGCATTCCAAAAGTTTGTAAAGCCCGTTATTATCGCCGGCAAGCTGATTGAAAGTATTCGGATTTCTGAGTTGATAAACACATATAAGGAGAGTGTGAGGCGTTCCCTCGTGGAGGTTTAATTGAAAATCGGCTTTTAAGTGAAGTTGAATAGTCTCTTTTTCGTATCTCCACTCCGGAGGAGCAAGAGGCAGGGATGCACATGAACAGACTCCGAAAGCAAGCAACCACAGGAACAGTATTTTAATATATTTTTTCACTTTGTTATCTCCTTATACCTGAGTTGAGCGATTTTTGAGCATTCTTTTCAAATTCTCTTAAGAATTTCTCCATGAAGCGTCCTGAGTCAAACCATTTTTTGCATTTATAAAACTTTTTTTCATATATTTCAAAAAATTCTGCTTTTTGGAACGGTCCGAACTTAAAACCTCCGCTACCGTCGGCTTTGATCTGATCAGGGTCCAATTCGTGTAGAATTTCGCCTATCTCGGTGTAGGCAGCCTCTTTAAATGCTTGATGTGCAATCAGAAAGGCTTTTTCGATCTGCCCAAGATAGCTCTCAAGGGATCGGGCATGGCTTTCTCCACCTTCCAGATGAAAACCTATAACCTGCCTGATCGTTTCATCCCCGGTGCTTTCGCCAAGAAAGGTTGTATTAATCACACCCACCACTTGATTGAGGGCATCAAAGATAGTATTCAAGGATTCAGCCAATTTTTGTAAAAGTTCTGTGGAAGATAGATCGGCCTGAGAAATCCTTCTTCCTAATAACAATGAAAAAAGCCTCGGAAGAACCTCTTCATCTATGTTTAAACCGCTGTATCTGCTTGAAATTGCTATATTAAATTCAGCCGTCAGTTTCTCAAGCAACGTTAATTTTTCGCTATCTGAAAATTCTTTTAGTCTTTCTTCAAGATATGTTTCGATTAAAGTTTCAGCCTGCAAGCGATCTGACTTATAAATTTGTCTAATTTCATTTGTTATTTGTTCTGTCGATATTTGGTCGTTCATTCCCCTATCTCTTGTTACCACCATTATCCGGATAAAGAATAACCGTCTCGGATATAAAATCGTTTTCCTCGGGTTCGTCTGCTCCCTTTGTTGCCGGAATATCGTCCTTATCTGCCTGAACAGACGGTGATTTTTCTTTTCTAAAATCATCAGGTGAAAGAATGACCGTCTCTTCTAACCCATACTCATCTTCTGAGACAACATTGGTATTGTCAAATCGCTCCCTGCCTGCTGTTGATATAGCAACCGTTTTTTCTAATTCATCCTTCTGTGCTTCCAGGCCAATACTCCATTTTTCCATGATCTTAGCGAGGATGTCAGAAATAGCCTTATTTTCCGGTGCAGGCTCTGCTTGTACAAAATTGAGCTCATGAGAAAACAATTTGTCTTTGACCTCTTTTCTGAGGTTTTCCAATTCTTGCTGGAATTTGTCCTTCGACCATTTAGAATTTTCCATCAAGCCGGTTCTCAACCCAATTTTCAATAAAGACCAGCCCAAACCGATAGATTTTTCCCAAAGGCTCACCCAGTCCTGACTAACACTCTTTCCATCAGGAATCCAGAAAATATTTTCAGGAGAAAAGGCGCTATCGGCTCCGTTCTTTAGAAAGTTTTCCAGGCTATCATCATCATTTGAGACTATTTTCTCAATTTTTTTTTCAAGAGTCACATATACTTCTGAAACATCTTGTTTTTTGTTGACCAGAAGCGTGTAAAACCAGATAATTCCCAGAAAATGGGGGCTGGAATATGGGAATAATTTCGGGAGAAACGGTGGCTTGACGGCATTTCCTCCTATGTCTATAAAGTTTAGTTTAAAGTTCCAGAAAAACGGCAACAGGTCACTCTGGTCTGCAAGGTTAATCCAGATTCTATCGATAGATAAATCAAGCCCTGGATCATCTATCCTGGAAAAGATAGTCTGAACAAGCTCGCCCAAAAAAGAAAGCTTTAAATACAAGACTTCCAGAAAATATTTTTTGTTTTTATCAAAGAAAAAAGGGGTTGTTGCCAGACTATTTCGTTTTAAAGCCTTCAGACAGTTTATTCTGCCGGATTCTTGTTTTTCGCTAAGCCTGCTTTCCAGATCGTCAAATGAGGCACCTGAAATTAGAGACAAAAAATCATAAACATTAACAGATCCGGCTTCAAAAATTAACATGTAAAAAGGATAAAAAGAGATTGGAACAATTCTTGAGACGGCTAAACAGTCTGATCCATAGCACTCCTGCCGGCTGGAGCAATCGATACAAGGAAACCGATTCAAGCGGTTTCTCACTTCTGTGAGGCGACCGAAGTCTTTGATCAAATCCCACCTGTCTTTAAGTGCGGAATGGTCGGAACTCTCCAATGAAAAAACGTAAAAATCAGACTTGCCTGTTGAACCAAAACATGACGGACAAAACAGATAGCGTTTAAGTGAGGCAGAATAACGCTGAAACCCCAAGCTGGTCAAGATGTCGTCATCATAGCATTGTTGAAGAGGCAGCCCACACACCGGACACGGAGGGTGAAAAAAGATCCGTTTTGATTTGCAAAAAAATAAAGACTGTAAAGATATCAACCCACCATCTTCTCCGATTTGATCAGCCAGGATGATGGCGGAACCATCCTGATTTTTTCTCGAATAAAACAAAAATGCCTTCTGCCAGCATTGATCAATATCCTGGTTGTTGAAAGGCCGTAACTCATCCCGTGTTAGATGATATTCATCTTTTTGCAACAAAAGGAATACTCGTTTAATTTCACTTCCGGCATCGGTGACAAACCGAGCTTCAATGAGCCTGGCAAAAGGGTCTGACTCACTGATAATTAGAAATGGAAAAGGAGATTTTTCCAGAATGGAACCATCTTGAGAGATCAAAGGAAAATTCAATCGGAACTTCGTATCGGTAAACTCAAGATAAGGTAGCAAAGATGGCATTTTGATATTATTCACTCTAAATTTCTCCATGAATATTTTGGCATCCTGCATTTGCCAGTTTACACTTTTTAGAGGTAATTCCAGCTTCGACCGGAAACATGAAGTGCCTAAAGTGAGCTAAAGTATGTTAAAGTGCCTAAAGTTAAGGAGTCGCTTCGCTCCATTAATTCATATAAAATTGGCAGCGCCGAAGGCGCAATCCTTAACTTTAGGCATTTTAGGCACTTTAGCTCACTTTAGGCACTTGTAATTTTTTGTGTACTCGTACAAATTTAAAAAAGTGTGAACTACTTTTGACCTATTTTGAAGGATGCCAATATTCTCTATTTCTTGAAGTGCTTCTCCATAAAGTCTGCAAGATCTGACCTGTCATAAGTGATGTTTAATTTCGTTTTGAGGTGTATTAAATCCTCATGAAGTTCCCGTGCGCTTTGATATCTTAATTTTTTGTCTTTCTCCAGGCATCTCATCACAATTCTATTTAACTCGTCAGGGATATCCGGTCTTAATTTTATTATAGGAGCTATTTCTTTTTCCGGAATAAACCTGATGGCTTCTATCTCACTACCAAATTGATATAATTTTTTTCCTGATAATATTTCATAAAAGACAATACCCAACGCATATATGTCAGCTCTATGATCGACAGATTGCCCCAATGCCTGTTCCGGAGACATGTAGGAAAGTTTACCTTTAATGACACCAGCCAGAGTTAAACTTGGCTCAGATCTGGCTTTTGAGATTCCGAAATCGCTTATCTTGACCTCTCCTTGAAATGAGATAAGGATATTCTGAGGACTAATATCTCGATGAACAATGTTCAGAGGTTTTCCGGTCTTGTCGTCTAGTTTAGAATGCGAGTACTGCAAACCTCTACTGATCTGTGAAACAATAAAAACCGACTGATCAACAGGGAGGCCTTTTTTTGCCACTGCCGTGATTTCTGCCAGATTTTTGCCGCGGACATATTCCATAGCGATAAAGTAAATATTCTGAAACTTGCCAAAATCATTTATCTGAACAATGTTTGGGTGTTGTAATAATGCGGCTAGTCTGGCCTCTCGGATAAACATTCTAATAAACTCTGAATTTTCAATAAGATGAGGCAGTATTTTTTTTATGGCTACAATCCTTCGAAAACCATCCTCGCGCACATAGTCTGCCACAAATAACTCGGCCATTCCTCCTTGCGCTATTTTCCTTTGCAATATATAAGGGCCGATCCGAGTCATACCTTCAGATTCTTTTTGAATCTTTAATGCTTTTGTCTTAGAAATACGATCTATCACCGCCATAATCGCTGAAAACAATAAAACACTAAAGAGTATCGCATAGACAAAGAGAGCTTTGTATTTACTTATGGAGCTGTATAATTGGGTTGAAGAAAATATCAAATACACTTTGCCGATATTTGTTCCGGAAAAGGTGATATTTGTTGAAAAGCCGACAATTTTTTCATTGTCGGGTAAAGACTTTGCTTCGATAGAAATCCCTTTAATGGTATCTATATATCTTCCATTCTTTATGGGAATAGATATCTTATTTATCATATCAGAATCGCTATGAGCCACCAACTTGTTTTCATGATTCAGAATCGATACGAATATAAAGTTATTACTACCTTCAACCTCGCCAATTGCCACATTCAGAGACAACATATTCTTTTCTAAAAGAGACGGGCCAATCTTAGAGGCAAGCTTTTGGGTCACCGATAATCCGTATTGATAAAAATCATTATTCAGACGTTTTACACTGCTATTTAAAATTAAATAGCCGGTTACAGAGGCTATGAGCCAAATGATAAGACATATAACTATGCTATTTCTATTACGTCGAACAAATTCTATCTCAAGTAATTTACTAGTAGTCTTCTTGAAAATGTTCGTTGGTAACTCTTTCACCCATAACATGGTTGATGAGGCAATTTCGCGAACAGACGACATGGGAACCTCTCTCTATCAAAGGCTAAGCAGCCAGTTTCTTAATAATTTCTATGCACCGGACAATTACTTGACGTTTCAACCAACCCAGGTCTTTTCTTTTAGCGATTTCCGATAAGAAGATATCTTTAGATTTATCAAACCCTCCCGGCTTTAGTTCACTATTCGTTGACCGGATAATCCTAAATCTGTTCAGGTTTATACAATTAAAAATTTCTTGGGAAAAAGGTTTGTTTGTTCCACACAGAGGGCATGTAATACAGGTTGTTCCCGCAAAAACACCCCTGCTCCCTGCTTGTGATCTATAAGCAGCTCTCAGTTTGCTAACTATAGACCTAAGCTCTTTAAAATATAACATAATTATCACAAGCAACATTATAGTAAAGCTCGAAAGTGCAACAAAACCAAAGCGCTTTTCAAATTTGTCAATTTCAGCGGCTGAAATGGCCAGATATATTTCGCCAATCTTTGTCCCTGCATAAGTCGCATCTGAAAAAAAGTTAACAATCCTTTTGTAGTCGGATGAATTCCCTTCCCAAAAAGAAACTTGATCAACAGTGCGAGCCCTTTCATTCGTTGTAGACATTATCAATTCAACATTGGTGTAAGCTATAATATTGTTTTTATGATCAATAATAGCTGCATAAACTATATCCGAATTGCCGGTAGCTTCACTAAGCAATGCACTCAGAGTCGGCATGTCCAGTTCTAACAAAGGTAAACCGGCACGACTGGAAAACCCTCTGGCCATTTTTACTCCAGATTGATTGATAGTCTTCCTTACCAGGCTGATCTTGATTGAAGTAATCATATAAAAAACAGCAATACATATCCACCAGACTACAAGACACAAGATTAAACGGTTTTTGTTTTTCTGAAGCAACTTCATTTCAAGAATCTTGTCCACTATAATATTTGCTGAATTAACTAAGTTGAACGATTTTTTGCGAAGAAATGTGCTAAGATCTTGATGCAGTCCCGCACAGGCTGGACGAAAAGCGTAGTCATACCAATGAATATGTCGAGACTTTTCACAAGTTCTTGATGCGCAAGAGATTGGTGCAAGTCGAGTAAAAAATCGCTCAATTTAGGTTATAGAAATCAGGTAATAGTTAAGACACTAAGTACTTTAAATAAAATTATTGTAATAATGAAAAATTGTCAAGTATCTTCTTTTCTTATGTATCATCAATGCAAGGAATAAGACGAAAACCATTCTTCTTGATTTTTTTTTTATATTATTATAGTGCTTAAATGAAAATAGGGGGATTGCTTCGACGACTCATAACCATGGGTTTTCGTTCAGGCATTATATCTGTTTTTGAATTTTTAGAAAAATATATTTTCATGAAAATGATAATTAACCTATGTTAAACCAAATATTTAACAGATTTAAACATTTAACAATCACTCTGCTTATAATTGCAGGAGGATTCTTTTTCCTTTCCTCTTGCGCAACCCCTCTCTTCGATAGAAAAGCTATGCTTTTTCGATCGGAAGAATATGTTGTTTACAGACTTAAAAAGAAAAAAACACCTACTATGCTGGCTGAGATGTTTTTGGGGGATAAAAAAAGGTCGTGGGTGATAGAAGACGCTAATGAAAACGTTGCTTTTAAAAAAGGCGAGGTCATTGTTATTCCTCTCAAAGAGAAAAATAAGGGGGGGCTTACAGTTGACGGATTCCAGGTGGTGCCTATTCTTTCATATCATCGTTTTGCTGATAATTGCGACTCTCCCCTTTGCCTCCCTGCCCACGTTTTCGATCAACAAATGAAGTATTTAAAGGAAAATGGTTATAGAGTTATCAGCCTGGGAGAGCTTCTTGAATTTTTAGAATATCGCAATTCCCTTCCAAAAAAGTCTGTGGTCATTAGCATCGATGACGGCTATAGATCGGTTTATAATATTGCCTGGCCTATCCTGAAAAAATATGACTTCAGAGCAACCCTTTTCATATATACCGATTTTGTTGGTGTCTCAAAAAACGCCATAACATGGGATCAACTCAGAGAGATGAAAAAAAGTGGTTTTGAAATAGGTGCTCACACGATGTCTCACTGCGATCTTACCAGACAGAATAAAGGAGAAGATACTGAGGCGTATATGTCCAGGATCAAAAAAGAACTTAGCATGTCAAAACAGATCATTGATAAAAAGCTGAACCAGAATACTGTTTTTTTAGCTTTTCCCTATGGACGTTATGATCAGAGTGTATTGGATATGTGTAAACGCTTAGGTTATAAAATTGCAGTATCTGTGAAAAGAGGGAGCAACCCATTTTTTGCTGATCCCCTTGCTCTGAGGAGAAGCCAGATATTGAAAAGAGATATAAAGAGTTTTATTTCCAGACTCAAAACCTTTAATAAACTTTCATTAGAGTAACAGCATCATGAAAAAAAATATAGCGCTTATCTGGATTGTCATTCTATTAACAATGGTCAGCGGCTGTGCCGAACATTTTAAAAAATTCTCCCAAAAAATCCATGAACGTAAGAAGGAAAATTTGGTTCAGTCATACCTGCAAACCGGCAACGAGTATGAAAACAAAGGAAATCTGGCAGAGGCATATAAACAGTATAAACTGGCTCTTACTGTAAGCCCTCAAAATCAGGAAGCTGTTAAGGGCATTGACCGGCTGGAAGAAGAGTTGCTCAAATGGGCAGAAAAATATTATCAGGAAGGCATGAACTTCTATAATCAGGGGAAATATCGCCCGGCCCGTCGTAAATTTTTAACAGCTTTGAATTTTTGGCCGGATCATTCCAAAGCGCTTAAAATGCTCACTCCTCGCAAACACATCAAATATAAAAAGTATATTGAGCATATAATCAAACCGGGTGAAAGCCTTTCAAAGATAGCAATGATTTATTATGGGGATTATCGCAAGTTTCTTGTTTTAGCTGAATACAATAACATAGCCGATGCCTCACTGACGCATGTCGGGCAGAAAATCAGAGTTCCTGAAATAGAGGGGGTGCCATTTTTAACAGAAAAACAGGATATCAAGCCTGAAGAGGCAAGGACTCCTGATTTGGCCCCTCTTGATCGAAAGATCAAAAAAGAGGAGGAAAAGCCTGTAGATGAGGAAATAAAAGAAGAACTTGAAGAGACTGTAGATGAGGAAGTAGAAGAAGAACCTGAAGAGACTGTAGATAAGGTGGAGATCTATAGAGATCAGGGCGTCGAATTCTTTAACCAAATGAAATACCAGGAAGCTATTACTGAATTCAACAAAGTTATAAATGCAAATCCCGATGATGCAATTAGCCTTGAATACCTTGCCAGGTCGCACTTTCAATTGGCCAAGGGTTTGTTTGAAAAAAAGGATTACTTGAAAGCAAAAAAGGAATTCGAAGTATCTCTCCAATACAATAAAAACTGCCCAACATGCCAGGAATACATCAAAAAAAGTGAAGAAACATACATGGAAATCCATTACAAACTGGGTGTCGCGCACTTTGGAAAAGAACAATTGATCGAGGCCATTATGGAGTGGGAAGTGGTCCGGGCTATTGATTCCAACTATAAAGAGGTAGCAAACAATATCAAAAAGGCAAAAATTCTTTTGAAAAGACTAGAGGAAATAAAAAAGTCTCAGAAGGCCAAATAGTGCCTGTTCTAAAAGTATTTTTTTTAACACTGGCAATAGTTTCAGTTTATTTGCCGATGTGAAGATTTGTGTAAAAGCCATTAGCTATTAGCCATTAGCTATTAGCTGAATGTGTTATCTGTTTGATTTTTTAAGCCGAAGGCTAATTGCTAAAAGCTAACTGTATTTTACGAGGTCTGTACTTTACATATGAAAGCGCCTGTTATTGTTGTTCAACTAGTTCATATCTATGGGCCTTTGAAAGGTGAAATTCAGGAGTTTTCTGAATCAACGATCTTGATTGGCCGCCATCCTTCTTGCCATGTGCTATTCCCGAAAGACGTTGCAATCGTCTCTCGAAGACATGCTCAAATCTTCAGAGAAGGGAATCGTTTTAAATTAATTGATCAGAGTACCAACGGAACGTTTGTAAACGGGAAAAAAGTAAAAGAAGCATATCTAAAAGATGGAGATGTTTTGATTTTTGCTGAAGGCGGACCCAAGGTGAGTTTTTTGACCAAAGTGGTGGAACGTCAAGATGAAATCAAAGACACCCCTTTGCCAGGCTTGCCGCAAAAACCGGAAATAGCCGAGGTTGAGAAGCCATCTATTGCTCAGGCTCAATCCGAATCGAACCTGGCGGAAGAGATTTCGATACAGGAGGTTCAGGTTCCGCTAATCATTCAATTTGGCCCCACCATACGCTCTTTTAAAAAACTTCCTGTGACCATCGGAAAAAATCAAGATTGTGATTTAAGTATAAACCATCCAGCGGTCCTTGACCGTCATGCCCGGATCTTTTTCAGTCAGAATCAATACTGGATAAAGGATCTCACTGGGCAGATGTTGATATCGATCAATGGGCAGCCCGTTAATTTTCAGGGTCCCTTAACTCCCGAAGACCTTGTGGCATTAACTCCTCAGGGACCAACTTTTCGATTTCTGAATGGTGGGCGTTTAGCAGAAATTGAAAAATCCGATTCTGAAGAACGTGTGAACGCGCTTCAGAAAAAAGAAGAAACATGTCCGCCGGACAAGCATCAAGAAGGATACATCAAAAGGGCCAAGTCCATAATCAACAAATTTTTAAGTTAAGGACTCGGTCAAAAATAAGTTGGTAGAATTTGTGCAAAAATATGCCTGAAATAAACCTTGTCGGCAAATCGGATAGCGGTCTTAAACGCTCAAATAACGAGGATCGCTTTATGGTAAGGAGCGAACTGGGCTTTTGTCTTGTGGCTGACGGCATGGGTGGCGCTGCGGCTGGAGAAATAGCCAGCCGTATCTTTACTGAAACTACATTAGAGCTTTTTTCAAGCTCTGCCGGCAGATCTGAAAAAGAGACAATCGAATTAGTCCAAAGGGCTTTTAACTTTGCTAATGAAAGAATCTTGAGTCATGTAAAGAAAAATCCTCATCACAAGGGAATGGGATGCACAGCAGAACTGATGGCCTTTTCCGATAAGGGTTTTGTTATCGGCCATATAGGAGACAGCCGAACTTATTGTTTAAGAGATGGACAACTCAAACAACTGACTCAGGATCACTCACTTGTCCAGAATCAGATAGAGCAGGGTCTGATTACTCCTGCCGAAGCCAGAAACCATCCTCTTCGAAACGTCATTCTTCGGGCAGTCGGTATCAAAAAGAAGTTAGCTCTTGATTTGGTTAGAGGTATTACGTTTTCCGGCGATCTGTTTCTTCTATGCTCAGACGGCCTTTCGGATATGATCGATGATAACCAGATCCGGAACATCCTCTTTTCTACAGCCCCTTTGCTTCAAAAAGTAGAAAAACTCATTGAATCAGCTAACGAGGCTGGAGGTTACGACAATATTACCGTTGTTCTTGCAAACATTTAGACCCTTACCCTCCCATGGAAATATTAAGCGAACTTAAAAAATATTTTGATCTCTCCTCATTTCGCCCCGGCCAGGAAGAAGTGGTTAGAACGGTTCTGGAGGGGAGAGATGCCCTGGTGGTCATGCCGACCGGAGGAGGAAAATCGCTGTGCTACCAGCTCCCTGCTTTAATCCGTGATGGAACGGCCCTTGTGGTTTCTCCTCTTATCGCTTTGATGAAGGATCAGGTGGATGTCCTTCAAAAAAGAGGGATTGCCGCATTATTCATCAATTCCACCCTTTCACTGGTGGAACAAAGACAGGTACTTAAAAGACTTGAGGCAGGAGAGTTAAAGCTTTTGTATGTCGCTCCGGAACGGTTTCGCCAGAAGGAGTTTCTGCATACCCTTTCCCGCTCCAGGATCAGTTTTGTGGCGATAGATGAAGCCCATTGTATTTCCCAGTGGGGGCACGACTTTCGTCCCGATTACCTGCGGCTTGGAAGAATCTTGAAAAGTATAGGGCCATATCAGATCCTCGGCGCTACCGCCACTGCCACTGAATCCGTCATATCCGATATTATCTCCAGCCTTCATCTTAAGAATTGTCGACAGTTTGTAACAGGATTTTATCGAAACAACCTGCAGTTGAGAGTACTTCACTGTGCAAATAAAAAAGATAAGCAAGACGCCCTTATGTCCGCTCTTACTGAAGAAAAGTTTCCTGCAATTGTATATTGCGCCACGAGAAAAGGCGTGGATGAAGTGGTAACCCTGTTGAAAGATCAAGGGCATCCTGCATCAGGATACCATGCCGGCATGGACGATGAAACACGAAATCGTGTGCAGGAACGATTCATGACAGGACGCAGCGAAATAATTGTGGCAACCAATGCCTTTGGGATGGGAATTGATAAATTAGACATACGTCAGGTCATCCATTACCAGTTTCCCGGTTCTATAGAATCGTATTATCAGGAGATAGGAAGAGCGGGAAGAGATGGGAAAAAATCAATATGCTCGCTCCTTTTTTCTATGGGGGATAACTATATCCAGGAATTCTTTATTGACATGAACTACCCTTCGCAGGAAGCAGTCCATGATGTCTTTGAGTTCTTAAAGAGTGATGGGAGGGATTATCTGAGCGTTGGAAATAATGAAATTTCTGAAATGACCAGCTCCGTCCAGAGCGACGGACAGGCAGGGATCATCATAAAAATGCTGGAACAGGCCGGTTATCTGGAAAGGCTATATTCAGGGAGGCGGCTCTGTTTTGTTGCGGCCGGCACAGGAAAACCAAGAGGACCTGTCCGAAAAAAGATATTTGACGCTGTGTCAAGAATTGCAGGATCTAAAGGAAAAAAAGTTTCAATTGACATCCTGGCAAAGGCCGCGGGTATCGAAAAACCAGCGCTTCTTAGAGGCCTTAGACCGCTTTCAGCAGACGGATTGATTACATACATACCCCCAACCGCCGGTCGTGACATCAAAATAGTACGGCCCCAGACAACCTTTAAGGAGTTGGAAATAAACTTTGAACTCCTTGAGAAAAGAAAACAGAATGATCTGGAAAAACTCAAAGAAGTGGTGGCTTACGGATATTTTGGAGGGTGCAGATGGGATTTTCTCCTTTCTTATTTTGGGGACGACAGCGCAACAGACCAGTGCGGTTCCTGCGACAACTGCATTCAAAGAAAACTAAAAAGGACAGATACAAACAAAAAAGAAGAAAAAACAACAATCCTTAAAATATTGAGCTGTGTGGCGCGCATGCAGGGCCGGTTTGGCCGGGCACGTGTTGCCCAGGTACTTACCGGTGCTTCAAGAAAATGGATAACCTCACAGGGAATGAATCGACTGTCCACTTATGGCTTGCTATCCAATTTTATCCAGGAAGATGTTCTTGATCTTATTAACCAGTTAGATCGGCAGGGATGTTTTGTTCGCCAGGGAGATCATCTTTACCCGACTATAGCCCTCAGTGAAAAAGGGATTGGGGTGATGAAAAAAGAGGAGGAGGCGTTTCTGAATCTGCCGGAAATCAAAAAACCGGCCAGGACCACCGCAGAGGTAGCCACTGATTTTTCTCCGGAGCTCTACGAGCTATTGCGTCAAAAAAGAGAAAAGTTTGGAACGGCAGCAGGACTTCCCTTGTTTATGATAGTCTCAAACCGGACACTGAAAGAGATGGCAGCGTCAGTACCAAAAAACATGACGGAACTTCTCCGGGTACACGGAATCGGACCAGCTAAAATGGAAAAATATGGACAAGGGTTTTTAGACGTGATTTTGGAATATTGTGATAAATCAAACCAAACCAAACCAGACCCACAGTAAAGGAGGCAGTTATGCAATTAATTGAATGGGAAGTAAAGGAAAACAATAGCACTTAAAGCCTGATTTTGCGTGGATGCTGCAACTCTTCTTTTTACCGCGAGATAGGTCAGGAAGTCGCTGATCTCATTTTCACCCATCTCGGCAGGATATCGTTTGCCATGATAAAAGATAAATTTCCTTATCCATTCGATATAAGCCTGCTCTGTTCGAATACTATAGTGTTTGCAACGAATCCTGTTTCGAACCTGGTCCAATAGCTTCGGTTGTCTCGTGTCTGATCTATAAAATGCTTTTCTTTCCTCATAATGTTTTGGTTTTGCACGAGATTTACATAAATTTTTCACGATTCAGCCTTCTCCCTTATTGTTTTCCGAATAATAATTTCGTTGACTTTATTTCACATGAAAGTTAAAAAGTTGTTATTACGTAGACGAAAATTTATTTTGTATGATCATTTGTTCATGTACTGATATAATACTAAAATCAAAATTTTTATCAAGCAAAAAAGTCGTCTAATCCACAAATAGATCGTTTTATACGACCAAACAGCCGTATAAAACAATTTCGTACGTAGATTAGCCGTATTATAAGACGACTATTCGGCAGTCTACTATATGTTAGCCCAGAGGGCCAGGATTACGTATGCCCGTTAAAAACATGGTAGTGCTTTTCGATGAATCTGGAACACCAGCTATCAGTAACGACCAAAGGACGGATTGGTTTATAGGCGTTGGTGTTGCCTACCAGCAATCGAATGAGAGGAGCATATTTGCCAAATGCGAAGCAGATTTCGGCTTGTCGAATAGCAAGCCGTTGAAAAATGATCGCATCGGTACTTCACGTGTCATACGCATGGCAAACCTTTTAGCAGGCTTGCCTTTATCCGTCTATGTTTCGGCTGTAAATACCGCAAATCCAACACTTCGTAATATCATTGGTAAATATGAGTCATTCGGGGCAAAAGCCAGGCAAAATTTTCGGCAAATTCGGAAACGCCCCATCCCCCAAATTATCCATTCTCATGTGCTTGATCATTGTTTGTTCAATCTAATTACCGGATATTTTGAGGAATATGGAAGCGATGCTGCGTTTGCCATTTTCATTGATGATTGGTCTATTCCTGAAAACGATATTGATATTTCACTAGAGCATAGAGCTAAATCACTGTACGAAAAGATATCTCCACTTTGCTCTGATTTTAAAAAGGGTAGGCTTGTTACAATAGCCCCTTTGGAGTTGCTGAACAAAGATAGTGATAGAAAAAGATTTGTTGATGGAGTGGCAAGTACATTTAACAGAGCATATCTAAATCCGAATAATAAAAAATATTCTATCGAAGCCGTAGAGGCGTTCAAAAATTGCAAAAGAGCACAATTTGGTGATGCGACACAGCATTCAATTGATATTATGCAAAGAGTAATGAACGAAGCCCCGGACAGGGGCTAACAAGGATGATCATCCGCGGCGATTAGCCCAAAGAAAAGTCTATGAGGAAGGAATTAAAATGATGGCTTACACTATATATGCCATCTTGGTAATGACTGTCTTCCTTATGAATCTTAATGGATTCCTAAGGGGCGCCAAAAAGGTACAGATAGATGTAGTGCTCCGGTCAATTATAATTGGCACCATAATTGTCTCCTTTCTTATTGCAGGTTGGAAGCATGGAATTATCGCCATTGGCATTACATTAGCCTCCATCAGATTTACTCGACCTATTGCGGTTCGCGCCGCCTCTAAACTTCTCTCAGTCCCGAAGGGAAAAAGCGATAAATATATCGGGCTTCCGCCAAGGGCTCTTGAAAAGATTTCCAAGCGTTTAGATATTGTATTGCCAAATAACCCAAATCATTTTGATGAAGTATTCCGCCTCGCGGATTCTGCTGAGGATGAGCTATTCGACTACTGTGAATCACAACCGGCAGTCAAAGCGGTAATGGAAGATTTCCAAGTCTCTCGTAAGGATCTTAAAGAAATTTATTCTCAGCTCATCAAGGCTGGTGCGGGTCAATGGAGTTGTGGTCATTGGGTGCCGGCTTCAGCTTTGGCATATCCTGAATCCTTGGAATACGTTCTTTCAAGAAGAGAAAGTGATATCAAAGAAACGAGCTTTAATTTGATCATGTATTTTGAGCATGGATCATTTGGAATTGGAATATGATATCTTTAATGCAAGAAAGGGCTAACCACCGCATTAACTCGGACTGGCAAATCCGCTGCGCTCCTTTGCCATCCGGTTATGCGAAGCGTTATATTCATGAGGAGTCTTGCGTGATCTTAGGTAAGAGTGAAAAATTCAAGGGTAAAGGTTACGTATGCTTTATTGACATTTTAGGCTTCTCGAATGATATTCTTAACAACTGGCATAATTTGGAATCAAATCCATTGGAAAAGATTCTATCCATAAAAGATAAGATGCCTATTTTTAGTGACATCGATAACGATGATGGCAGCGAATCACTTCGACAATATGTATGTAGAGTAAATACAGTTTCTGACAGCGTTACATTTTGTTTTGGTTATGATAAAAATATAATTGTAGGTGACCTTGTCTTAGGACTTGAGGCTGTTATAGGCAATATCTCCTATATTTGGTCAACTTGTATTAGTGAAGGTTACACGATAAGAGGGGCAATTGATTTTGGAGACATTTATTGGGATAAGAACGAACTAATCGGCCCTGCATTTATTAACGCTTATCGACTTGAATCTGAGGTTGCCAAGAGTTCAAGAGTCATTTTATCTTCTAAACTAAACCAAGAGCTCAGAAATCTTCTTGAAAATCATGAAAGTATTTTAACGGAACATCTAGTTCGACGCTTCAGAAAAGATGTTGATGGCTACATTATTGTTGATCCAAATGTCATTTATCAATCAGATGAAGAGAGACTGTTTTTGATTCAGGAGCTATCAAACATGAGAAGTAAAGTTAAGTCTGGAATAGTCAGGGAAAAATATACACCACTTATTAGCATGCTCAGTGATGACGTAACAACAAGCCTGAATGCAACAGATTTTGGAAATTACTAAAACATGACGCGCGGCTCATCCGCCACATTATATTCATGAAACTTGCAAAAACATAAGGGTAATCATGTTTTGAGTATACTGAAGCTATGTTTAATCTTTTGGTCTGTCCTTGGATTTATAAAAGTAGTTTTATTTTTATTATCATTCTCTGAAATTAGAAAACTCACTGTATTACGCTCTAATGCATCATTACTTTTTCTATTAGTATTTGGTTCTTTGTTAGTAATTCTTCTATCACCGATCTTATTGTTGAAAGAGCGAAGGAAGTTTTTTGTACCATATAAGGCAGAGGAAATTTTAAAAAACTAAGGAAAGATTTCTAAGTGAAACGTAAAATATAACCAGCCAGTGCACCTGACACCAAAAGCCTGGGCGTTTTTTCTTCAGCTATTTTAGAGTAAAACGTCGCTTTTGCCAAGTCATTATTGGCTTTTGGCGCAGGTGACCAGCACGTTATGCGTTTCAGAGGGTACCCGTTCTCGACCCGGCGCGACCATTCGCTGAGCGCCGTTTGAGAACACAATGTCAATCCTAAAATATTGTTCCCAACAATCAACCTGGCAGGGCACGGATGATCCCGAGAAGAAAGCAATGGAAAAAGTGGTCTCTACCGAGCAAGCTAACTGCACTCGGTGCACTCGTTGGGGTAACTGGCATCATCCTGTCAATTCTCTTCTATCTATACCACCCGCCCAACACACCAGCCGCAGCCGAGCCTCGGATCACAGAGTTACTGAATTAGCGGACGATTTAAAAAACTATGGGAGGGGTGCGTTTTACAGCGAAGCGTTGGGCGTGATTTGTCTCATAGACCGCTCCGGGGCGGCAGAGCGCGTACACCTCACTTCGGCAGACATTGCGTTGTGCCTACGATGGTTTACGCAACCGAAAGCTGAAGCATGGCAGGTCAGCATGGATCCAATACCCGGGGATAGCAACGAACTTCTGGTTCGATTCTCTGGTCCAATCGCCGACACCCACCTCGGATATCTATTATTTAGGGCAGATATCGCCCTCAAAGAGTACGCAATGGGGTATACGATCGGAGGAGAACGAATTGTCTCTGAAATCACGTTGGATCGCGA
>Ga0255379_10037_pt1 | contig 17713 bp, 16 predicted proteins | sample ANMaggSeSYBR01I3_FD_182105 | JGI IMG/M metagenome (GOLD analysis project Ga0255379, IMG submission 182105) | Sediment cell enrichment communities from methane seep in Santa Monica Basin, California, United Staets - ANME aggregate JGI... | ecosystem: Environmental > Aquatic > Marine > Cold seeps >... | reverse complement strand
ACATATTTATCCGGATTGCATCCCCGGAGAGAAAGGAGGCCGGCAATGAATAAAATATGGATCCTCTTCAAACGTGAATACCGGGCAGCGGTAAGAACCAAGAGTTTTATCATCAGCCTTCTGCTTGTTCCCATCATGATGGGCGGTGGATTCGCGGCCATGATCATCATGGAAAAAAATAAAGATACAGACGACAAGAAGTTCGTTGTAATAGACCATTCGGGATTGATGACCCGTCCGGTGAATGAGGCGTTGGAGACCAGGAACAGTGAAGAGATCTTTCACACCATAACAGGTGAAAAGATTGACGCTGCCTACATGGTTGAGTTTATGGAGCCCGATCTCCAGGACCCCGAAAGTCAACAACTCACTCTTTCCTCAAGAGTGGAATCACAGGAGTTGCATGCTTTTATTGAAATTGGTCCAGGTATCTTGCACCCTGCCGGGGAGGAGACAAAAGCCTACCTGAAGTACTATTCGCAGCACTCTTTCAATGACCAGATCCGGTACTGGTTTCAAAATGTGGTCAACAATAATCTGAGGGAGCTTCGCGCTGCTGAATTGAACCTGGATGAAACCCAGGCCAAAGACCTGCTCTGGTGGATCAATGTGGAAGGAATGGGGTTGGTTACGGTGGATAAGAGAACGGGTGAACAGCAAGAGGCTGAGAAAACCAATGAGCTTCAGTCCTTCCTGGTGCCCTACGTATTGCTGATTATGATGTTTATGCTGGTAATGATGAGTGCCATTCCACAGCTTAGCAATGTGATGGAGGAGAAGAATGAAAAAATAGCGGAGGTTTTGCTGGGCACCATTACCCCGTTCCAGTTTATGATGGGAAAGGTAATGGGAGGCATTGGTGTCTCGCTCACTACGGCAGCCATATATGTTTCAGCCGGTGTTTTTACCCTGAACTACATTGGAATGGAATCACTGATCCCGGTCGATGTATTGCCCTGGTTCTTTATTTTTACCATCCTGTTTATTCTGATGGTTGGTTCTGGCATGGCCGCATTGGGAGCCACCTGCAATGATAATAAGGATGCACAATCCCTCACCTTCCCGGGCATTCTCCCGGCCATTATTCCCATGTTCCTGATTGCACCGGTCATTGCAGATCCCACCGGTCCGTTGGCCACCACCATGGCCCTTATCCCGCCATTCACACCCACTGTGATGGTGATGCGCATGGCTTCGTCGGTTACCATACCCATGTGGCAACCCGTTGTGGGATTGATCGGTGTGATCCTGTATACCATCTTTTCGGTCTGGATTGGAGCGCGGATCTTCAGAACTGCCATCCTTATTCAGGGACAGAAACCTACACTGACCAACCTCTTTAAATATGCATTTAAAAGCTAGGTAGTTAGCTGTATTAACTTTAATGAGTTATTGAGATAATAAGATAGTTCGCTATTAGGTCAACGAGTGCGGAGTTTGGGAAAGAGCATGCCAGTCTTCTTCTTATACTCCAGGTAATCATTGCCAAATGCTTCTGTAAGAATGCGTTCTTCGTATCTGCAGATCACAACATAAACCCCGATGATAACCAGCCAGAAAGCGGCAGATGCAATGGACATGGTAATCAGTGTGGCTCCCATGTAAAAGAGAATCGCTCCCAGATAGATGGGGTGCCGGACAATACGGAAAACACCCGTATTGATTATTTCAGGCCTCTCCCTTTCAGTCCCAAACACGGCTTTCATTCCTCTCCGGGCCAGATACCATCCGGCAATAAGAACCAGGCCGGTAACCGTGATCCGGATATACTCCGGAACTACCTCTCCGAGGAAGGTGGAGTATTGAAATAGAAAAGAATCGGTAATCCAGATACCCATGAACATGAAGAAAAGTATCAGCTGACCTATATCACCCCATCGATGTTCTCCCGTGAGATGAGGGTGCTTGGTATGTTTTTTTGTGCTCATTTTTTATCAACTTAGTCCGTAAAACCACTTCTCTTCAGGGAGTGGCTATAAGGACAAATCTACTGATTTTCGATATACTTGTTGACAATATCAAGCGGTGCTCCACCGCAGGATGCGATAAAATAGCTTGGAGACCATAAGCCACCTTTCCAGTAGTACTTTTCCAGTTCGGGGAACTCCTGCCTTAGAAACCTGGAAGAGACCCCCTTCAGACTATTCACAAGTCTTGATGGTGTGGTATGTGGCAGAGGTTCAACCAATAGATGCACATGGTCCATTTGCCCGTTGGTTTCAACGAGCCTGCATCCGAAGTCACTGCACACCCTATCAAAGTGGTGATGTAACCTTTCATACATCTTCTCAGTGAATACTTTTCTTCTGTATTTAGTAACAAAGACCAAATGTAGATGAAGTGAATAAACGACATGTCTTTTAGTGCGTAAGTCTTGCATATCATTCATATATTTTGTATATTTAAGTATATGCCAAAGATAAGAAAAGCATACAAATTCAGGTTAAAGACCAATAAGGAATCAGAAGTATTACTTAACCGGTTTTGTGGTGCCTCCCGTTTTCTTTGGAATAAATGTCTGGCTATGAATCTGGAGCGGTTGGAGAAGAGGCAACCGATACTTTGGTACAACGAACTGGCTTTCTGGCTCACCGTTTGGAAACAGTCCGATGAATACTCTTTCTTGAAGGAGTGCCCTTCACAGGTATTGCAACAAAAGCTCAGGGACCTGGATAGGGCTTTCAGGGATTGCTTTGATAAAAGCCAGCCTTTGAAGCGAACTCCGATGTTTAAGAAAATAGGATTGGGAGATGGTATTCGTTTTCCCCAGGGTTTTAAGATCGAGAATCGTAGGATCTTCCTGCCAAAGATAGGTTGGATAGGGTTTTACAAGAGTTGTGAAATACCCGGCAAAATCAAGAACATTACCATCACGAACCGAGGCGGACAGTGGTTTGCTTCCATTCAAGTGGAGCAGATGATTGAAATAGGGAATCACTCTTCTGATTCGGAAATAGGTATTGATGTAGGGGTAAAATGCTTTGCAGCCTTTTCAGATGGAACCCTGGTTGAAGGTGTAAACAGTTTCAGGAAACATGAAGAGCGGCTGGCAAAGGAACAGCGCAAGCTGGCAAGGAAGAAGAGAGGATCGAATAACTGGAAGAAACAGAAGAGAAAAATATCAGGGATGCATCATAACATAGCAAATGTGCGACAAGACTTTCTTCATAAGTTGAGTACCGGAATAAGCAAAAACCAAGCTAAGGTATATGTGGAAGGACTGCAGATCAGGAACATGAGTGCATCGGCAAAGGGGACTATCGAAGAGCCGGGCAGGAACGTCAAAGCAAAGTCCGGCTTGAACAAGTCCATTCTGGACCAGGGGTGGCATGAATTTCGCAGGCAGCTCAAATATAAGCTAGCCTGGCAAGGTGGAAGTCTTGTTGAAGTCGATTACCGATGTACCTCACAAACCTGTTCCTGTTGTGGTCACACAGCAAAAGAGAACAGGTTGTCACAGGCTGTTTTCAAATGTTTAGCCTGTGGGCATGAGGAGAATGCTGATGTAAATGCGGCAAAAAATATTTTAACCGTCGGACAGACGGGGATGGCCTGTCAAGCGAACCGCAGAAGCGGTCGGCAGCAGGAACCTGCAGGAACCCGTGAGGAAGTACTGCCCGTGACTTCGTAGAAGCTAGTGGAATCCCTTTCATTTATGGAAGGGAGGATGTCAATTCTGAAAATATAGAATAAATCCCTAAGGGATGTTAAAGAGAGCTGTTTATCGGTCATTTTTCGACAAATGGCATACATTTGAAGGAACCTAATCCCAAACATATGAAAAAGACCATTTTCATCGGTATTATTGCCATTTTCTCAATCCCCTGCTTCTCGCAGCAGAAAGGGCAGGCGGATATCGATAAAAAGGTAGAGACTTTTTTTCAAAAACATGGAGGATGGAACGATATGAATGTACCTGCCTCAGATGGAAAACTATTGTATAACCTCATTCTTGAGAACAACTATCAGCAGGCCCTTGAAATAGGGACCTCCACCGGTCACTCCACCATATGGATGGCATGGGCATTAAGCAAAACAGGAGGGAAACTGATCACCATTGAAATAGACAAAACCAGGCATCAGGAGGCCCTTGATAATTTTAAAGAGGCCGGTGTTGATCACATCATCAACGCGCGGCTTGCCAACGCCCATGAACTGGTTCCCAACCTGAAAGGCCCGTTTGATTTTGTATTCAGCGATGCAGATAAAGGGTGGTATCAGCGCTATTTTGAGGCTGTCGACCCCAAATTGAAGGTCGGCGGATGCTATACCACCCACAACGTTTCAGACAGACCCGGTGTTCGCTGGAACCAGGATTACCTGGTTTTTCTGCAGGGCTTAAATCATTATGAAACCACCGTAAATAATTCGGGGGGAGGCATGGCCATAAGTTTCAAAAAAGCTGTCTCCCATGCTGAAAATTTATAAATTTCGGTGCTAGTTACACCGGGAACCTGAACACCATGCGAAAACTTCTGCTTCTGAATCTACTGACTGTTTTCCTGATATTACCTCTGAAGGGTCAGGATCATCACAACAGATTCGAGGCCATCGATGTGCTTAGTTACCGTTTTGAGATCGACCTGAACGATACTACCAATGTGATTCGTGGTATAGCTGATATTGATGTAGCATTCAGGAAGGATGTGGACCAGTTTCAACTCGATCTAACCAACAGACTTGCAGACAGTACCGGAATGAAGGTGGAGCAGATCACCGAGAATGGCCGGGAGGCTCTCTTTGTGCACCAGGATAATCGTATTACCCTCACCATTCCCAAGGCACTTAAAGGGACACAGCGAAACTACAGGATTATCTACAGCGGGATCCCCACAGATGGCCTGATCATCTCGAAAAACAAATTTGGCGACCGGACCTTCTTTGGCGACAACTGGCCCAACCGGGGTCATCATTGGCTGCCGCTGGTGGACCACCCTTCAGATAAGGCCATGGCAGAGTTTATTGTGTCAGCACCGGATCATTACAGGGTGGTAGCAGTAGGAAAAAACATTTCTGAGAAGAGAGAGGCTGGAAGAGTCATATCGTACTGGAAAACCTCGGTCCCTCTCTCCACCAAACTGATGGTTGTTGGGGTGAGCCCTTTCGAGGTAGAGCATATGCAAAGCCAGTCGGGGGTCCCTGTCTCCACCTGGGTCTATCCCCAGAACCGGGAGGAGGGCTTCTTTGACTACAGCATCGCCACCAGGCCTCTCGATTTTTTCGAATCCTATATTGCCCCCTATCCCTATACAAAATTGGCCAATGTTCAATCCAAAACGGTCTATGGGGGCATGGAAAATGCCAGCTGTATCTTCTATCACGAACGCACCGTTAACGGCAAACAGAATCATGAGATTCTTTTTGCACATGAAATTGCACACCAGTGGTTCGGAGACGCAGTATCTGAACTGGACTGGCACCATATCTGGTTGAGTGAAGGGTTTGCCACTTACCTCACTGATATCTATATCGAGCAGACACACGGCCGGGATGCATTTGTGGCCTCCATGCTGGATGAAAAGGGGCAGGTGCTAAGATTTGCCAGCCGCAGACTGGCCCCCATTGTGGATACGACCCTTCCTGTTTCCATTCGCCTGCTTAATAAGAATTCTTATGAAAAGGCTGGCTGGGTACTGCACATGTTACGACATGACATGGGAGATCAATTGTTCCAGGAGTGTGTACGTACTTTCTACGAAAAGTTCAAATTCAGCAATGCCCTCACAGAAGACTTCCAGGCCGTGGCAGAGTCGGTAACCGGAAAAAGCTATGACGACTTCTTCCGTCAATGGTTTTACCAGGCAGGCCACCCGGTACTTTCAAGCAGCTTTAAACAAAAGGGCAACAAAATGAAACTCACGATCAGGCAGCACCAGGAGCATTATGTTTTTGCATTTCCCCTGGAAGTGGAGATTAAGAACAGGTCGGGGAAATCGATCAGAAAAATGCTGACCATCAATGCTTCAGAGCAATCATTTATAGTCGAACTTCCATTTGAAAATCCAGGAGAGATCGTGTTTGATCCCCAAACCTGGCTCCTGTATGAACCGTACCTGCCCGCTCCTCCAAGGGAATAGAAATAACAATACCATTTTGTCAGGAAAACAGTTTGCAGGTATTTGGAACAGGATCCTAAATGTCCAGATAGTGGAGGTGCTCTTCCGGCATTTTAAAATGGGTGTATCGGTGCGAGTGCATACCTGTTTCCGTAACACCCTCTTCTGAAGCCTTATATGTGCTCTTTTCCCCGGTACTGCGGGAAAAGTAGATCTCGTGCTCGTCTTGGTCCGAATCTACCATGACCACATGAACCAGGTTCTCATCCAACGCAGCGTCCAGGCTCTGCATGCAAAGCGGACAAAAAAAATCAATCCGCTCTCCCTCTTCAAAATAGAACTTTGGGTGCCTGACACTGGAATAGTATCCAACCTCAGGGTGTAACAGCAGCAATCCTTTCTCTCTCCTTGTATTCCGGATTTTGAACACAATGTTATCTCCTACTCTCAAATGACCCCTGCAATACGGGCATATATACTGGTTATCCATATCTACTGCAAGATACGATTCCTAAAAAGAGAAGTCAATAAAAATCATCTTTTTTATAGCCAAAATAGCATGGTGGGTTCAGGTCATTTAACAGCAGTAAGAATCCCGAATATCAGTGATGCAGTCAGTAAAAGAAAAAGAACCACCCATAGCCACCTGTGACGTCTTTTGGAGCGTTCCAATCGTTCACTCTGATCCAGGGCCCCCTGCTGCAGATCGGCCAGGTAGCCCTTCAGCCTGCGCAGTCCCAGCAGACTTGTAGCCTTCTGGGTTCCGTAGATAATAAGCAATGCTCCCAGGGTAACCCCCACATACATCACCTTGTTGTTGATAACATAAGAACCGTTGTCGTTATCAATGTAAAGATTCACATTGGTCATCAGGATAATGGCCGAAACCGATGCCAGCACCAGCCAGACCTCGTAGGGCCTCCGGTAAAACCAGAGCTGTTTCCGGATCAGGTTTTGCAGGGTATCGCTGTAGTTGTTGATCTCCCTGAATTTGTAGAAAACATCCATTCCAAATACCAGGGCCCCAATGGTGATGGCTAGCTGGGAAATAAGGATCCAGATCATGGCCGGATTATTCAGGTAACCCGCCAGGTTCATGGAGAGCATAATGATATTTGCCACCTGTACGGCTCCATAGAATACCAGGTTGAAATTGATGCTTCTGTTTCCTTTCAATGTCTTTTCGCCTAAGTATTGTGTAATCATATCCCTGTCTGTTTTTTCATCCCTGTACATCCGGTCATTTCCTTCCTGCCACATATGGATCAGTTCATCTTTTTTCATGATACTGGATTTTGAATGTGCAACCGGGCCCTGAGTTTCTCCCTGATCCTGACCAGGCGTACGCTCACATTTTTGATGCTGATCCCGGTGATCTCAGCAATCTCATCGTAGGAACATTGTTCCAGGTAGAGAAAAATAATGGTCTTGTCCAGATCCTTTAGTTTTGATATCCGTCCGTATAACTGCCCTACCCTCGTGTCATTATCAAGTGTCTCATAGGGGTCCTCAGAAATTGTTAGCTCCTGATCCGAAAGCCTGGTGTATTTCATTTTACGGGCCCTCAGTCCAAGCATGGCTGTATTCAGGGCCACCCGGTACATCCATGACTGGAATTTAGAATCGCCACGGTAGGTCGGATAGGATTTCCATAACTGATAAACAATCTCCTGCTTCAGATCGTCCCGGTCCTCTTCAGCAGCATAGAGATTACAGATTTTGTAGATGATACCCATATGGGTGTAAACCATCTCCACAAAATATGCCTTATCAGGTACCTGTTTGCTCAACTCATTGAGGTTTTATAACCCATTAGTTACAGGATGGAGAAAAAAACTACAGGAAATATGATATTTTAATGATCCAGGGCCGCAATCAGCTCCAGGACATCTTCTTCATTATTGAATACATTGATGGAGATCCGGATGTTGCTTCCCCGCAGGGAAACATGTACGTTTCGCGATTGCAACTCGTTTACAAGGACCTCGCCATTTATGCTGGCCGGTAGTTGCAGCCCCATCAGGTGGTGCACCCGGCAGACTTCATCATCCACAGGCGTTCCCTTCTCCAGGTAGTAGTCGATCAGCGGAGCACCCAGTATCCGGCTGTATTCCTGGATCTCTTCGACACCCCACTCCAGCAGTTGTCCCAACGCCTCATCCAGCATGGGCAGAAGAATAAAATTACTGCTCTGTCCCACATCAAACCGAATAGCTCCTGGTTTGTAGCCTTCCACATAGTGTGTAAGCCTGTCGAAGCGCTCCGCATCGGGCCTGGTCATCCACGACTCCTCCAGAGGAATTCCCTCATTGAAATCTTCATGAATATAAGAGAGAGCAGTAGAGTAAGGTCCCATTAGCTATTTATAGGCAGCACATATCAGTGCATCAATATTTGCTCTCTTCACATCAATGGGTAACGCCCCAACTGATTGAGATCCGTCCACAATCAGTTTTGCCCCCACTTCCATGCATCTTGCACCAATATTTTCCAGGTCGAACTTTGTCCCATTCATCCAGTGCACCGAAGCCATCACAACAAAAGCAGTATCGCAGTTAATGGCTTCCAAAATCCTATCATTCCAGTCCCTGCCCTTTTGGGGCAGGTCATCCCTTCGGGCTACCACCTTGAGTTCGGCTCCGTGATCGTTACACCATCGCTGTGCAGTATAGTAACAACTGGGAAACTCCTCGGATAGGGTCAGTGCATGTTGACCCTTTCGACACGGGATATTCCGTATCACGCTGTTCATGCCATAGGATACAGCTGGCATAACAGCCACCTGAGCCGGATCGCAGTGAACCATTTGGGCAAATTTCTGCCGTACACTTACCACACCGGTAAAGAAATCGACCGGTTTAATAGACAGAGGATTTCTCTTGAGCCGCATTCCTTCAATCCCTCTCTCTTCAACCGATTTCAGGAGTGGTGACATATAAGCGCAGTTCAGGTAATGAATCCCGTCGGGTAACTGGAAAAGGTGTTTCTGGCAATTCATTGTAGTGATATTTTAAATTGAAAATACACTTTTTCGGGCTTCATTCAGTATATCAAAATGATATTTGGCTATAAATCATAATTAACCTAAATTTGTCCCCGCAATTTCCGGCTCCATAGTTCAAGGGATAGAATAGCGGTTTCCTAAACCGTAGATACAGGTTCGAGTCCTGTTGGAGCTACAAAGCAAAGGCCTTTGCCCTTCAGGGTAAGGGCTTTTTTGGTTTCAATTGACCATCTTTCCGGATTTTTTCTTTAATAAAGGTTGCAAATGTTTTTCAAAGAAGATATTTCATATATGAAAGGTGTTTCATATATTTGTGAAAGGACTTTCATATAATGTCAAGCACAATTAAGAAATTGGGCTATCTCGCAGGTGTAACACGTTTCAGGCGCATTAGCGAAAAGCTCTATATCGATGGAGATAAGATCTACAAGGAGGCTGGGATTGATTTTAAGGCAAGCTGGTTCCCGGTGTATTATGTTTTAGCAATATCAGAATCCCCATTAACTATAATGCAAATTGCCGAGCAGATTGATTTCACTCACATCACTGTAAAAAATATAATAAGGGAGCTGGAGAAGGTAGAATTGGTCTCGGTTATACCAAATCCAGAGGATCTACGATCAAAATTAGTTTCACTGTCCACTAAAGGACAAAGACTTGTATATCGTTTAAAGCCACTCTGGATATCATTTTCAACAGCATTGAAAAAAATATTTCAAACTGGTCATCCAGATTTCATGAATATTCTGAATCGAATTGATCATCAGATTGAAAAGAATGCCATTAATAGAATTGTTGCTCAACCAGATTCAGAATCTGTTATTGTCATTGACTACAGGCCGAGTCTTAATAAACACTTCTATGCGTTGGCCGGGCCCTGGTTAACAGGAGAGGTCAATGGCAAATTGGAAGAAGAAGATGGTACTACGCTTCAAAATCCGGATGAAGCACACTTTAAAGAAGGTGGTTTTCTTTTCTATGCCAGGCACAAGGGTCAAATTGTCGGGTTTGTAGCATTAAAAAGGCTGGACGACGAGACCTTCGAATGTGCCAAACTCTATATCAATCCCAATTACCGAAACCTTGGGATTGATACAAAACTGATCGAGCGATGCATCAGCCGATGCATGGAAAACGAAGCCCGTGAACTCTGGCTTCAAACCACCATGCGCATACCGGAGGCATACAAATTGTACTATACACTGGGCTTTGTTGATAAAGAGGCCCCTGCACAAATGTTAGTTATGGAGCGGACCGAAAAGGTACTGTGTCTTGCACTATGATTCAAAAAGGAAATATATCAGTATAATTCCGAAGTTATACCTGCAATCTATGAGTATTCGGGTTTGCCGACTTTTCCGATAAAGACTATTGCTCCTGTTGAGTTCTCTTTAATGAGATAAAGAAACGGTTTATCAGCTTTGAAAGATATGGGATTATCTATGTCGATGCCGATACCACACATCTCTATAATGGTGGCTGCCGCAGCTTCGGTGCCCTCCTCCTGCACATCGATAAAGGTTTGGTGTATTACCCTGGAGATAAACAGGTTTCCGGCTGGATTGATCATTGTGAAATCTGCTTCAAATTCTGAGAATGCTACCCCCAGCCCAAGGTCTGTCAGTGGCTCATTCAGGAGTTCCTTAAACTCATATTTGAACTTAGGCAGATCAACCTGGACGCCCGTGTACCTGGAATCATCGAACCATGAATCCCATTGGCCAACATCCAGTTTGGCCACCAGGTCTGAAACCTCCTTCTCAGATGAAGGGAGCATCACCACCATGCTAAAGGTGCTGTCCCCGTAGGGAAGATCAACTGCAGTGAAATCTTCATTTGAGGTATATTGAAAATCACCGGAAATGCGCATATAATCGGCCTGGTGTTTGGTCCCGTCAGCCAGGTTGAAATCTCCCTGGTAAGTATCCCCCTTTTCAAACTCATATTTCCAGGTTGCATTGAAATAGATGGCATTGATCAGATACATCACCGCATCATCGGGGACGAAATCCAGCATATCTTTGATCTTATCATTGGTTTTATCCTCGATCCATTGATTGATAACCTCTACCGTCTGGGGATCGGTAAAATCAATCTCTTTCACTGCGGCATCAAAATAGTCCTTGTTAGTATTTATGAATGCTGGTAATACCTGGAATCCCAGGCGGTACCAGATGCTGTTGGCTATGGAGAATTCAACCTTATCATCCAGGTGTATCAATTGATCCATCAGGTCCTTATAACTCTCATTGACCTCCTCCGAAGTGAGATCACCGAAATGCAGAACATCATTAAATGCCTGAAGTGTTGTTCCGGCAGCTCCGTTGTAGGTCATCCCCAGTGCATAGGATACACTCAGAGGGGAGATCATAATATTGTCTTCTTCACTCTGGAGATACACCTCCCTGAACAACTCGAAGCCAAAAGCCTGATCGGCCTCAAGGATCTCTGCAGCTTTTTTGTTCAGTGTGATTTTCGGAGTTTCCTTCTGAATGGGGTCTGCTTTCTCACAGGAAGGCAGGAAGCTTACTGAAATCAGGATGGCTATGATATAAGTGATATACCTTTTCATGGTGTCTTGGTTATAGATCATATGATAAAGATGCAGAATTTGTTCTTATGGTTGCGGCAGTGCGATCTATGAGTATTCAGGTTTGCCGACTTTTCCGATAAAGACAATGGCTCCGGTAGAATTCTCTTTTATAAGATAAAGAAACGGCTTATCTGCTTTGAAGTTGATGGGATCACCTCCTCCGGTGCTGGTAAAAGAGATCTCTACAATGGTGGCTGCCGCAGCTTCGGTTCCCTCTTCCTGCACATCGATAAAGGTCTGGTGGATTACCCTGGAGATAAACAGGTCTCCGTCAGGATGTATCCTAGTAAAATCTGCTTCAACTTCTGAGAATGCTACCCCCAGCCCAAGGTCTGTCAGTGGATCGTTCAGGAGCTTCTTGAATTCATACTTAAACTTGGGCAGATCGATCTGAACGCCCGTGTAGATTGAATTTTCGAACCAGGCATCCCAGTGAGTACCATCGAGGACGGACACCAGGTCAGAGACCTCCTTCTCAGTTGAAGGGAGCATCACCACCATGCTGAAGGTGCTGTCCCCGTAAGGAAGTTCAACTGCAGTAAAGTCCGCATTCGAAGTATATTGAAAATTGCCGGAAACCCGCATATAGTCAACCTGATGTTTGGTCCCGTCCGCCAGGTTGAAATCTCCCTGGTAGGTTTCTCCTTTTTCAAACTCATATTTCCACGGTGCATTGAAATAGATGGCATTGATCAGATACATCACAGCATCAACAGGGATAAAATCCAGCATATCTTTAATCTTACCATTGGTTTTATCTTCGATCCATTGATTGATATCCTCTACTGTCTGGGGATCAGAAAAATCAATCTCCTTTACCTCTGCATCAAAATATTCTTTGTTGGTTGCTATGAATTCAGATAGCACCTGGAATCCCAGGCGGTACCAGATGCTGTTGGCTATGGAGAATTCAATCTTATCATCCAGATTTAACATTTGATCCATCAAGTCCTTGTAGCTCTCATTGACCTCCTCCGAAGTGAGATCACCGAAATGCAGGACATCATTAAATGCCTGAAGCGTTGTTCCAGCGGCGCCGTTATAGGTCATCCCCAGTGCATAGGATACACTCAGAGGGGAGATCATGATATTATCTTCTTCACTCAGGTTGTACACTTCCCTGAACAGTTCAAAACCGAACGCCTGATCAGCCTCAATGATCTCCGCAGCTTTCTTGTTCAGGGTTATTTTTGGGGTTTCCTTCTGAATTGGGTCTGCTTTCTCACAGGAGAGCAGGGAACTTACTGAAATCAGGATAACTACTATATAAGTGATATACTTTTTCATCATGTCACGTTTTTAAAATGTATTAGTAAGATGCAGAATTTGCGCTTATGGTTGCGGCAGTGCGATTTACGAGTATTCGGGTTTGCCGACTTTTCCGATAAAGACTATTGCTCCTGTTGAGTTCTCTTTGATGAGATAAAGAAACGGCTTATCTGCTTTGAAGTTGATGGTATCACCTCCTCCGGCACTGATTTCACGCATCTCCACAATGGTGGCTGCAGCAGCTTCGGTTCCCTCTTCCTGTACATCGATAAAGGTCTGGTGGATTACTCTTGAAATATAGATGCCTCCGGAAGGGGTGATCCTTGTGAAATCCGCATCACCTGAGAAAGCCACACCCAGCCCAAGATCTGTCAGTGGATCATTCAGGAGCTTCTTGAATTCATACTTAAACTTGGGCAGATCGATCTGAACGCCCGTGTAGATGGAATTTTCGAACCAGGCATCCCAGTGAGTGCCATCGAGGGCGGACACCAGTTCTGAAACCTTTTTGCCCGATGCGGGTAGCATCACCACCATACTGAAGGTGCTGTCACCGTAGGGAAGCTCAACTGCAGTGAAATCCTCATTCGAAGTATATTGAAAATTGCCGGAAACGCGCATATAGTCAACCTGATGTTTGGTCCCGTCCGCCAGGTTGAAATCTCCCTGGTAGGTATCCCCCTTTTCAAATTCATATTTCCATGGTGCATTGAAATAGATGGCATTGATCAGATACATTACGGCATCAGCAGGGATGTAATTCAACATATCTTTGATCTTATCGTTGGTTTTATCTTCGATCCATCCATTGATCATATCCAGGGTTTGAGGATCGGAAAAATCAACCTCCTTCACCGCGGCATCAAAATAATCCTTGTTGGTTGCTATGAATTCTGATAGCACCGGGAATCCCAGGCGGTACCAGATGCTGTTGGCTATGGAAAATTCAACCTTGTCATCCAGGTTTAACATTTGATCCATCAGGTCCTTGTAACTCTCATTGACCTCCTCCGAAGTGAGATCACCGAAATGCAGGACATCATTAAATGCCTGAAGTGTTGTTCCGGCAGCTCCGTTATAGGTCATCCCCAAGGCATAGGATACACTTAGGGGAGATATCATAATATTGTCTTCTTCACTCATGAGACATACTTCCCTGAACAACTCGAAGCCAAAAGCCTGATCGGCCTCAAGGATCTCTGCGGCCTTTTTGTTCAATGTGATTTTGGGTATCTCCTTCTGAATGGGGTCTGCTTTCTCACAGGAGAGCAGGAAATTTATCGAAATCAGGATAACTAATATATAAGTGATATACCTTTTCATCATGTCATGTTTTTAAATTGTATTAGGAGGATGCAGAATTTGCACTTATGGTTGCGGCAGTGGAAGACATCCGCGACTATGGGTTCTTCGCTTTATTGAGAAAATCATACATATGCTCACCTATTTCATCCCGGACCCGCGTGAAAATCGCATAAATTTCCTCTTCTGTTCCTCTGGCTCTATCCCCAGTTTGATTTCAGTTCTATCCGTTGGGTGGGCGTCTTGCCCAGAATAGCTTTTGTCTTCCTGGCCTGCGCACTGATTTTTCTCAATACCAACTGGAAACAGCAAATCAAAATCGGTGCCATCATACTGGTTCTTTACTGGATCGTGATGGCCTATATTCCAATACCCGGTATTGGGAAGCCTGACCTCTCAGTGGCAGGGAAAAATTGGGCCAACTACATGGATACCCTGATTCTTCCCGGAGTCATGTGGCAAAAGACCTGGGACCCGGAAGGGATTCTCAGCACTTTCCCGGCCATTGTTTCGGGAATAATCGGAATGCTGATCGGTAAACTCTACCTTACCGTAAAGGATGAGAACAAACGACTGGTTTGGCTCTTTTTTGTCGGCTTCTTAATGTTCCTGGCGGGCGGACTCTGGAACTGGGTTTTTCCCCTTAATAAAAACATCTGGACCAGCTCCTATGTACTCTATACATCGGGACTGGGCACGCAGGCACTGGCAGGTTCCTGCCCGAAAAGTATTACCGGGTTCTGGTTATCGCCACCACCCTGTTATCTGCCCTGCTCCTGTTCTAATCCATCCACTGCGTCATCTTTCCCGGTATCCTGGTTATCGTCAATTGGTTCACCCAACAGATCCTGAACAGCAGTAACTATCTGCTTCTGAGAAAATGGCTTCCCCAGAACCCGGTTAGCCCCGAATATCTTCGCTGCCTCCAAATAGTTATCGGATGAAATTTTTCCACCACCCGACATGGCAATAATTTTTAGGTCGGAACGCAACTTTCTCATTTCGCGTATGGTCTCAAGTCCCTCTTTTTCAGGCATGATTATATCGGTTATCACCAGATCAACCGGTACCCTTTTAAATAACTCCAGACCCCTGTTTCCATTAGAGGCCAGCTCCACCTCGAACCCTGCCCGTTCAAGCATTTTCTTAATCATCAATAAGATATGATGATCATCATCTATGATCAGAATTCTTCGCATCATGAGGCTTTTTTTGTATCCTGGTTAAGCACTTTACCGATTAATTCACTGAATTCGCTTAAGATAAGAGGTTTTGAAATAATATCTGCAATTCCATACTGTTTCATAGCATTGGCCGGAACAGATTCCTGATAACCGGTAATGATGATGGTTTTCAGGTCTGACCTGATCTGGTTGATCTCCCCGATCAATTCTGTCCCCATCATCTTTGGCATCGCCTGATCGGTAACAAGAAGATCATACTTATACGGATCATTCCTGAATACCTTCAAAGCCTCCTGGCTGTCGGTTCTTATATCCACCGTATAACCCAGACTTTCCAGCATCCTTTTGCCCATAAATGTAATTTCTTTTTCATCATCAACAAAAAGAATGCTGCCTTTGCCCTTTTTCAGCTCTTGGGTAGTCTCCTTCTCCTCAGCATAAGTCCCGGAATGCTGAGGAAGATAGATGATAAATGAGGAGCCTTCACCAGGCTCACTTTCTACCACAATGGTTCCCTTGTAACTGCTAACAATACCATGAACCACTGATAATCCAAGTCCCGAACCGAAACCCACCTCCTTCTGGGTAAAGAAGGGTTCAAAAATCCTTTCCACGGTACGCTTGTCCATTCCATGACCTGTATCAGTAATCATCAGCCGTATATACGTTCCTTTCTGGATCTTGGATGAACCATTAACCTGCCGCGGTCCCACCATTTGTTTATCAAGAATGACTGTCATTACGCCACCTTTACCCATCATGGCATGATAGGCATTGGTACAGAGATTCATAATGATCTGGTGCATCTGGGTGGAATCGGCCATCACAGTACCGCACTCCTTATCAAGCTCCTGCCTGATTTCGATATTGGATGGGAAAGAGGCTCTGATAAGCTTCAGTACTTCGATCACCACCTGATCCAGCCTCAGTGGCTTTTTTTCAAAATCGACCTGGCGGCTGAAAGTAAGGATCTGTTGCACGAGGTCCTTCCCTCTGACCGCAGCACCGTTGATTTGTTCAATATCATATCTGAGTATGCTCTCATCTGATAGCTCCTCAAGTGCCATTTCGGTATACCCCAAAATGGGGGTCAGAATGTTATTAAAATCATGAGCTATCCCTCCTGCAAGTGTACCTATCGTCTCCATCTTTTGCAACTGCACCAGTTGGCCCTCCAGTTGGGTTTTCTCCTTTTCATGACGCTTCCTGATCTCAATCTCCCTCTTCAGATCTTTATTGGCTATGGTAAGTTGCCGTGTACGCTCCTGCACCCGCTTCTCCAATGCATTATTGGCTGACTGCACCTTCTCCTGTTCCTTTTCCAGCAGGATTCTCATATAGAAATCCTTTCGAACCGACTGCTCTATATAGTAACTGATAAACATACCGATCACATTCGCACTGACAAAGAAAAAATTGTTGTTTATCAGGATCTGCAGAGGGGTATCTGATATCCATATGGCAGCTATTTCATAAGTAGCTACAATGGACCAACCCACAATTGTCGCATAGATGAAACGAGCCTTGATAAAGGTATATCCGATGATAAAGACCAGGATCAAACCAGCATAATAGGTGTAATGATCGGCCACGTTGGCCGCAAAAATGATCATGACAATTATAGCGAGACCTGTCAGGTACATGATCCCGGCCAGTACAGGCTGCATTAATCTCTTAAATGCAGCAGTGAAAGAGAAAATAATGACCGCCAACAACAGTGGAGAGATAATCCCAAAACGGATAAACCAGAACATGTTTTTCAGTTCCGGTAGCAAAAGCGCATCCAGAAAAGCAAAGATCCCAAAGAAAAAGATGGAGAGTGCCAGGGAGAATCTCACAGGTTTAAGAGAGTGGATAAAGTAATCTTCCCGAAACTCCTTCTCATACTGCCTGATCTCTCCCGAGAAGGCCAGAGTCAAACGGTTCAGCTTCCAACCATCCTGACCGGAAGTTGGCATCCCTAAAAGATTGCCCTGGAATATCGCTTTTATTTTAAACATGTTACGCTGCTTTAATTCTTAAAAACAGGTTCACACCCAACTCTTCCATATCTACCTCAACCTGTTCTTCTTTGGCATCTGCTGCAATCGCCATACGGACCAGGTCGTACTTGGACCGGTGGACCAGGTACCAATCAGACAATACCTCCATCAGTCTCCTGGTAGGATTGCTGTGAGAAAAATTCCCAATGATAAATTCACCTCCACTGGTAAGGTACTTATAGTACTTGCTGATCATATACACAAAGTGTTTGTCCTTGAAATAATCGAAAAGTCCTGCACTCCAGATAAGGTCGTACCATTGG
>Ga0255379_10028_pt2 | contig 17919 bp, 12 predicted proteins | sample ANMaggSeSYBR01I3_FD_182105 | JGI IMG/M metagenome (GOLD analysis project Ga0255379, IMG submission 182105) | Sediment cell enrichment communities from methane seep in Santa Monica Basin, California, United Staets - ANME aggregate JGI... | ecosystem: Environmental > Aquatic > Marine > Cold seeps >... | reverse complement strand
TTTACAATGTTCCTTTTTATCTTCCTCAGACTGGATGCAAACCGCCTTGAGTTACTCCGGTAATCTACACCTGCTTCACCCTGTATTATGTTTTTAGGCAGAAGCTCCACTTTTAATCCTCCTCGATTTTTCGTACCTTTGCAATCCGCAGGAAAAAGCCATCGGCTCAAACCAGGAAGGAGTTATTCATGAAGTATCAGGTATACGCACGACATAATTTCAATAAAATACCCGCATATGGACGGTTAAGTCACACCGAGATCCAGGCCATCAAAATTATTTCTGAGGTACTTCCGTTCAAAACCAACAATTACGTAGTTAACGAATTGATTGATTGGGATAATCATCAGGATGACCCCATGTTCATCCTCAATTTTCCCCAACAATCTATGTTGCAGCCTGCACAGTTCAGGACACTTTCTGAGATGGTTGAGAGAAATGTCAGCAAAATTGACCTGGCCGAATATGTCAACGAATTAAGATTGACCCTTAATCCTCATCCGGCCGGACAACTGGAACACAATGTACCTACCCTTAAGGGTGAGAAACTGACCGGGATTCAGCATAAGTACCGCGAAACCATGTTGTTTTTTCCCTCCCAGGGACAGACCTGTCATGCATATTGCACCTTTTGCTTCAGGTGGCCCCAGTTTACAGGGCTAAATGAGCTTAAGTTTGCCATGAGGCAACCGGGCCTGGTTGTTTCCTACCTCAAGGAAAATCCTGCCATTTCGGACATTCTTTTTACTGGTGGTGATCCAATGGTGATGAAAGCCTCTGTGCTGGAAAAGTATTTTGAAGCTATTCTGGATGCTGATCTTCCCCAATTAAAGAGCATTCGTATAGGAACAAAATCTCTTTCATTCTGGCCTTACCGGTATCTTACAGATCCGGATTCGGATCATATGCTGGAATTGTTCCGCAGGGTATCTGACCGGGGCATTCATCTGGCCTTTATGGCACACTTTAACCACCACCGTGAGTTGGAGACGGATGCTGTTCGTGAAGCAGTAAGCAGAATAAGAAGTACTGGCGCTCAGATCCGCACACAATCACCCCTGTTGAGGCACATCAACGATGACCCGCAGGTATGGTCCACCATGTGGCGCACACAGGTAGATATGGGAATGATTCCATACTACATGTTTGTTGCCAGAGATACAGGTGCACAATCATATTTTGGAGTTACCCTGGAGCAGTCACACCAAATTTTCAATGAAGCCTATAAACAGGTAAGTGGTATATGTCGCACCGTAAGGGGTCCAAGTATGTCAGCCGGTCCCGGTAAGGTTCGCATTGTCGGTATTACCGAGTTACATGGCGAGAAAGTTTTTAATCTTGAGTTTCTGCAGGGAAGAAATCCCGATTGGGTTGGACAACCATTTTTCGCAGCATTTGATCCTGAGGCACAATGGTTGGATGACCTTGTCCCTGCCTTTGGAGAATCCGAATTTTTCTTTGAAAAGGAATATAACAAACTGCTGAAGGTAGACACACTTCCCGGTCACATGCTAACAACAGACAATAAACAATACGCTTAGCAATCGGGGTATCCTGCTCTCTCCATGGTAATATCGATCCCATACTTTTCTTCCAGAAATTGAATAATCAACGGGAAAAACTCCAGGAAATCCTCCTGAAAACTGGGATAGCGATCCCTTAATACTTCCACCGCATACGCTGCATGATTGGGCAGGGACGTGTTTTCTGCCATGCGTTCCAGGACCAGTTCAATTCCATCAACATTCTGATAGGCCATCATCCAGTTGTTCTCAAGAAATGTGGGGAACCATCTCTTTATGGCCTCCGGCAATACCTTATAATTCCTTTTCAGGAGATCATAGGTCCGGCTTACGAATTCATTGAGCGGTAGTGTGGAAAACCTGTCCCAATGTGAAGCAAGAAAATGATCATAAAAAATATCGGTAACGATCCCCGCGTACTTGTGATATTTACCCGCAATTCGTTGTTTGCCTCTCCTGGTAATGGGATGCATATCCGTAAAGGTGTCAATATCCCGGTGTATGAGAATCCCCCTTTTCACCTGCTCCGGGAAAAGTATATAGTTCTTTCCTTTTACATAATCACCCATAAAGTTCCCCACAATGATCTCTTCATTGCATCCCGACAGGTATGTATGTGCGAGAAAATTCACCCCTGGCCGATTTTTAGAATCTTTACAAAATTATTCGAAATTACTTAATATTACGTAATAGTGATCAAGATGTTTGAATTGATGCTCTTATTTAACATATCTCTCATTTCAGACCTTCTGGTAAACTTCTAATTTTCTGGTTTATAATATATTAGATAAACATTTTCAAACAAAACTATTATACAGCATATTCGGTATCCCCATTCATTTATTCCTCTAAATTTGATGATCGCAAATCTAATATTAAACAAGATATGGCCAGAGAGAATATAATCATCATTGGAGCTGCAGGCAGGGATTTTCATAATTTCAATACCTGTTTCAGGAACAACCAGGAGTATACTGTTGTTGCTTTTACAGCAGCACAGATTCCCGATATCGATGGGCGGAAATACCCTGCTGAGTTAGCCGGAGCGTTATACCCGGATGGGATTCCCATCTATGCAGAGGAGCATCTTCCCCGCCTGATCAAGGAGTTGAAGGTTAAAACATGCATTTTTTGTTACAGCGACCTCCCCTATCAGAAGGTTATGAATATTGGAGCCGTGGTCAATGCTGCCGGTGCCAACTTTACCTTATTGGGAACCAATGATACAATGATTAAAAGCACAAAACCGGTAATTGCTGTCTGCGCAGTAAGAACAGGCTGCGGGAAAAGCCAGACCTCCCGAAGGGTAATCGAGCTACTCATGGAGAGGGGCTTAAAAGTGGTTGCCATCAGGCATCCAATGCCATATGGTGAACTGGTCGCCCAGAAGGTGCAGCGCTTTGCCACCATTGACGATCTAAACCTGCACCAATGTACCATCGAAGAGATGGAGGAGTATGAACCACATGTGGTCAGGGGCAATGTAATCTATGCCGGTGTGGACTATGAAACGATAGTGCGTGCTGCAGAAAATGATCCGGATGGTTGTGATGTAATCCTCTGGGATGGCGGTAACAACGATTTCCCCTTTTACAAACCCGATCTGACCATAGGAGTTGTGGATCCCCACAGGGCCGGACATGAACTAAGGTATTACCCGGGAGAAGTCGTATTGAGAATTTCTGACATTGTGGTCATAAATAAAATGGACACCGCCTCTCCGGAGGGAATACAAGTCGTTCGCGAAAGCATCGAGAAAGTTAATCCTGATGCCGCAGTAATCGATGGCGCCTCTCCCATCAGGGTGGACAACCCTGATATCATCAAAGGGAAAAGGGTACTTGTGGTTGAAGACGGACCTACCCTTACCCATGGTGAAATGAAAATTGGTGCCGGCGTAGTTGCGGCAAAAAAATTCGGAGCCTCAGAGCTTGTGGATCCCAGACCATTCACGGTTGGAAAGTTGTCAGAAACGTTCCGTCTCTACCCCAAAATCGGAACGCTGCTTCCCGCTATGGGTTACGGAGATGAGCAATTGAAAGACCTTGAAGCCACCATTAATCGTTCCGATTGTGATTCAGTGGTGATCGGAACACCCATTGATCTGAACCGTATAATCGATATTAAGAAACCAAATACCAGGGTTTATTATGACCTTCAGGAAATTGGCGAACCCAACCTGGCCGGATTGCTGGATGAGTTTATTCAGACACATAAGCTTAAGTAACGTCTCACTGTTCCTATTAATGGCTGTTTTGCCGGGATCTGTTTCCTGTGAACGGTCCCATCCGAAGGTGCTCATTCAGACTGAGCTGGGTGAGATTGTTGTGGAAATGTACCCTGATAAGGCTCCCATTACAGCTACAAACTTTCTTTCCCTTGTGGAACAGGATGTTTATACCAATGCCATTTTCTACAGGGTGGTGCGCATGGACAATCAGCCCCACAGCAGGGTAAAGATCGAAGTAATACAGGGTGGATTATCCGATGATGACCTGGTGAATATCTATTCCCCCATTGATCATGAGACCACTGAGACCACCGGGATCAAACATACCGACGGAGTTATCTCCATGGCCAGAAACGAACCGGGCTCTGCCTCTACTGAGTTTTTCATTTGTGTAGGGGATCAATCGGAACTTGATTTCGGAGGTGAGCGTAACCCTGACCTGCAGGGCTTCGCCGCTTTTGGGAAAATCATCCGTGGTATGGAGGTGGGCAGGGTCATACATGCCAGGCCCGACAGTGGACAGTACCTGGTTAATCCTGTGCGTATCCTGGAAATAGAACGGATCAACTGATCCTGCAAAATTTAGTTTTTACACTTTTTATTGTATCATTGCACCACCACTTAGGCCATTAACATTATTACGATGAAGCGATTCTTGCTGTTGGTTGCTATTAGTGGTTTTTTTATTCCCTCATTTGCCAGGCAGGATACTGCATATCCAAAAAAGATCTACACCACCAACGGGATACAGGTACCCCCGGTTATAGATGGTTGGTTGAACGACGATTCCTGGAAGAACGTCCCCTGGGAGGGAGAATTCCAGATGTTTGACCCATATGATGACAGGCCAGCCAGTCAGGATACCAGGTTTAAGGTGATATTTGACCGGGAGAACATCTATGTGGGTATCCGTGCCTTTGATACTGCTCCCGACAGCATTGTTAAAAGGCTCACCCGCCGTGATGATATGGATGGTGATTTCGTAGGGTTGCAGTTTGACAGCTACCATGACCTTCAAACGGCGTTCACATTTGTTACGAGTGCAGCAGGATCAAAGATGGATTTTTATATGACAGGAGATGGTAATAACGAAGATCTCACCTGGAATCCGATCTGGTGGGTGGAGACACAGATCGATGACCAGGGCTGGACCATGGAAGCAAAGATCCCCTTCAGTCAGCTCCGGTTTGATAAGAGCAGTGGTGGTGTCTGGGGTTTCCAGGTGGCCAGGATGATATTCCGAAACAGTGAAACCTCTTTCTGGCAACCCATTTCAAAAGAATCGCCGGGCTTTGTTCATTTACTGGGCGAGCTGCATGGACTGGAAAACATAGACCCTAACAAACAGGCAGAGATCACTCCCTATGGGGTTGCCGGTTCCGAGTGGTTCGAAAAGGAACCAGAGAATCCATTCAGGGCTGAGGGGTACGATCGCAGTATAAACGGCGGTCTGGATGCCAAGATCGGGCTCACCAACAACTTTACCCTCGACATGACCTTCAATCCTGACTTTGGACAGGTGGAAGCAGATCCTTCTCAGGTAAATCTGACTGCTTTCGAAACCTTCTTCGAGGAACAACGCCCCTTCTTCATTGAAGGTAAAAATATCTTTGACTATGACCTGGCTGTACATAGCATGAATAACCTCTTCTATTCCAGAAGGATAGGACGCAGGCCCCACCACTACCCCGACCTGGATAACGGAGAATACGCCAATGTACCTCAATTTACTAAAATTCTGGGAGCGGCAAAGGTAACGGGAAAGACGAAAAACGGACTTTCGGTAGGAATTATGGAAAGTGTTACCTCGGGAGAGCAGGCGGAGATTGACAACAATGGTGACCGCAGATTTGAAACAGTTGAGCCACTTACCAACTATTTTGCCAGCCGGGTATCTAAAGAATTTCAGAAAGGGAACACGATTCTGGGAGGAATGGTTACCTCCACCAACCGCTTCAATGATGAGAAGCACCTGGATTATCTGCATTCCTCAGCAATTTCTGGCGGAATTGATTTCAAGCAGTACTTTACCGACCGGAGCTACGTGTTGTCTTTATCCACTTATGTGAGTCAGGTCAGTGGATCTGAAGAAGCCCTGGTCAGGACACAGCGCTCCCCGGTACATTTGTTTCAACGACCTGATGCCGACTATGTGACCCTTGATTCTACCCTCACTTCGCTGTCCGGATTTGGAGGCAGCTTCAGTTTTGCTAAACAGAGTGGAAGAGTAAATTTCGGATCTTTCGTCTATTTCAATTCACCGGGGCTGGAACTCAATGACATCGGCTTTTTAAATACCACCGATGAGATCCTTGAAATTTTATGGGCGAGCTACCGGTTCAATGAACCCTTTAGTATTTTCAGAAGTATGAGGCTGAGTATGAATCAGTACAGTGCCTGGGACTTTGGAGGCAGACATCAGGTTCTCGGATTCAGAATGAGTGGTTTTGCAGAATTCAAGAACCTGTGGAATGCAGGGATCTTTGGCAATGTTGACTCTGATCTGTATTCCAATTCAACCTTGCGTGGGGGACCAACCATAAGGCTCCCGGGCGATTATTCCCTGAACGGCTTTCTTTCAACCAGCTCAACCAAAAAAATAATTGCTGAGGTGGGTGGTTACTTTTCACGGGGAAATGAAAACTCAAGAACAAGCTATAGCCTGGACTTTGGTCTTACCTACAAACCAATAAGTAACCTTAGCCTCTCGCTTAATCCCGATTTCAGCCACAGGAAAAGTCAACTGCAATATGTGACTCAGCAACACTTTGAGAATGAAGAGAGGTATATCTTTGGCAGCATTGACCAGCAGACCCTGAGCATGTCGCTGAGAATAGATTTAACCATTACACCTGAACTGACTTTGCAGTTCTGGGGACAACCCTTTATAGCTTCCGGGAACTACAGCAACTTTAAATACATCACGGACCCAATAGCTGAAAATTTTACAGACCGGTTCCATCTCTATGGTGAGAATGAGATTGAGTACAAAGAGGACGACGACCTCTACAGCATCAATGAGCCTGCTTCAGGGCTAAACTACGAATTCGGAAATCCCGATTTCAATGTCAAAGAATTCCTTTCCAACCTGGTGTTCCGTTGGGAATACCGGCCGGGATCATTCCTCTACCTGGTATGGTCACAGACCCGTTCCGAATACAATCAGTACGGTCAGTTCCATTTTGGGGATGACTTTGCCGACATGTGGGACATCCACCCCACCGATGCAATCATGCTGAAGGTTTCCTACAGGATCGGAAGGTAAAGCCGCCTTATTAAATCGACGGATATCTACCTCAGTACTGAAATCTTTTGATTCACAAAATCTTATAGGGCACCTCTAATAACTGGTTTTGTTAATTACATTGATCTTTTTCATAACTATTGTGTTAAATTTATAATGGTTTAGAACACCTCTAATAATTCCGTTTGCATGAACAGGATACAGCTGCCTTCATTTGAACCTCTCTCACTGGGATACAAGTTTGATCACGATAGAGAAACTGTCTCTCTGATCTACATCAATTACTTCTTAATCCTGTTATTTATTACGGTTATAATCCTCCTGCATGCACAGGATGAAGAGTTGCTTCCAGTTTCTTACCGTTACCATTCAATTATTTTCATTGGTTTTCTCGAACTCTGGTTGATAAGAAAACACCGGCTCATAATGGCAAGAGTACTTATCCTGACCCTCACCCCTTTCTTAATCCTTATCCTTCCACCCCTGGCAGGCCTGTTCGACAACGAGTTCTATTTCTGGTTCCCCTATATCCCCATAGCCCTATCCCTCCTGCCACATTTCATATTGCATCCTGTTCGAAACAGGGCTTCCCTGGTTATCACACTTGTGGTTTATTTCTTTCTGGGGCTGTTTATCGACAACTTCATGATCTTTTTAAGCAATGGCGAAGAAGAAATCATCCCCATCGTAAAGCAAAACAGCCTCTATTACAACCTGATACCTGCCTTCATTTACATATTTGTAAATATGAGCCTGGGCTTGCTTTTTTGGCAGAATACCCGGTATGAAGAGATCATGCACCGGCAGCAGGAGGATCTCTCCCAGGCAGAAAAGATGGCGTCCCTGGGAACATTAACTGCTGGTGTTGCCCACGAGATAAACAATCCATTGAACTTTATTTCCGGAAGCCTTCATGCACAAAAAACACTGACAGAAGAGTATGTCCGGCTGGAAGAGAAAATATCACCGGAGAAAGAAAAATTGCTCCAACAGATCGATCAGATCAGGGAATCTTCATTCGAAGGTGTCAGAAGGGCTTCCGATATCATCAAAAGTCTGAGATTCTTTGCCTCTCCGAAGCAGGAAAAGAAAAAGGATTTTAATCTTGATCAGTTATTATACGCTGTATTGCAGGCGTTTGAGTCAGAAGCTCCTGGTTATATTACACTCACAAAACAGATTCAACCCGGTATGAAAGTCCGGTGCCACGAAGAGCAGCTTCAACAGGTATTTACGAGTATTTTGGATAATGCGCTTGACGCCATAAAAAGCAAAGGGAAAAGAGGTGCTGAGAGGATCGAGATAACCGCAAGGGAAGAGAAGGTCAATAACAATCGATTCGTCAGAATCTCGATCGGTAACAGTGGCCCTTTAATCCCGGAAGAGAGCATCAAACAGATTTTTGATCCGTTTTTTACCTCCAAAGAGGCCGGTGAAGGTAAAGGGCTGGGCATGACCATTAGCTACATGATAGTCAGTGAGCACAATGGCAGGATTGAGATCAAAAATGAGAATGAACAGGTAGTTTTCGATGTAATACTGCCGCTGAATTTCACCGGGTGAAAACGCATTGAACTGTTAGCGACGAAAGGCTTCCTGGATTATTTCATTTAATTCATCCCGGCTCCAGGGCTTCATTAAATATCTGAATATCAACTCCTTATTAAATCCCTCCAGCATTACCTCCGATTCCAGGAAACCTGTCAGCAACATGCATACCCTTGACTGCCTTTTGCTTTTTATCTCCTTGATAAATTCCAGCCCATTCATGCCAGGCATCTTCAGATCAGAAATGACCACATGAATATCAGAATGGATGTCGAGCAGCTTCAGACCTTCAGCAGCAGAACAGGCGGTGATGATATTGAATTCGTTCTTGAAGGTAATCCTTAGTAATTCCAGGTTAATTACTTCATCATCCACATACAATACCTTCGGTAAATCCATCCTTTCGAGAACCTAATTTCCCTTCATGTGTTCCTCTGAAGTGACGACCTGGTAAGATTTATCAACGATCAGGTCAGCCTTGGGTTTAAGAGAAACCACTGCCTGGTGTTCATTTTCCAGGATGCCCAGACGAAAATCACTCATGGCTTCTTTCATTCGTATGATCTGGTTGATCTTGGTCTCATGGTATGTAAGATCAATAAACACCCTTAGATCAATGTCAGGAGCATTGATGGCATAGAGTCCGTCAATGATCAGGAGATCGATCTTGCTGAAATCTGTAATAAGCTTATCCACCTGTTCAGGGATCAGGTCAATACAGGGGATCATACACTCCTGTTCCTCTTTGAAATCACGGATGGTCTTCCTGATCTTGATCCAGTCGTATTCATCGATCCCTATCATATCAAAACCCTTGTTGCGTCGCCACTCTTCCCTAAGAAGAGGTTGTATCTTATAATAATTATCCGTATGGATTACTTTTACCCTGACATAGTTATCCTTTAAAAGCTTTCCAAGTGAATGTGCCAGCTCCGATTTTCCTGATCCTGATTCTCCTGAAATCGCCACAATGTAGCGATATCGCTCCTCTTTGCTGTTGCGATCTTCCACAACACGCTCAAGTATAGCCTGGGCAGCATCTTTATGCATATCATTGATCAGAAGAATATCTCCTAACATCGGTCCTGAGTTTTTAGTTATACTTCACTGAAACAGGCTCATCCTGTGACAGTTCGAATTCTTTCCCGCAAAGATGTACTTTTATTTTTTCCTTTTTCGCATTTTCGCCGGAAATTTTAACCTCATCTCTTGATAATATCACCTGGTAACTGCACCCCCTGAAAGAAAACTTAAATTTCAACCCTTTCCAGTGAGAAGGCAATGACGGATCCAGTTCCGGGATTTCACCACTGAGGTTCAAACCGGCGAAAGTAGAAATGACATCATAGACTGTACCCGCCATGACCCCGGCATGGATTCCCTCACCGGTGGTTCCGCCCTGGATGTCCACCAGGTCGCTTCGTAAAGCATCCAGGTAGAGTTTCCACCCTTTGTCATTCAATCCAATCTGCCAGGCCAGCCTGGCATGCACAAGCCTGCTCAGTGTTGAGCCATGAGAAGTCCGGTTGATATAATACCCGAAGTTGATCTTCAAATAATCTTCCGGAAGGGTATGACCGAGTCCCCGAAGAATATCTGTGACTCCGGGATTTCCAAGGTTATAAATACTCATAAGAAAATCGGCCTGTTTAGACAACTTGAAATCATCGGGAGATTTTCCCTCCGCCTTGAGAATACGGTCAAGCCGGTGAATATTTCCATACTCGTTTCTGTAGTGATCCCAGTCCAGCTCTTCCAGACCGAAATATCCCTGGAATTGTTCCACTACACCCTCATCCGATACATGAATCGACAGGCCACCCATGACCTTGTCCCACCGATCGAGATCGTCCCGGGATAAGGAAAGCTTTGCAAGTATACGTTCTCTGTGCCCACTGGTTAATTCATCCAGGATCCTGAATGCTTTACCCAGCATCCAGCTCACCATGATGTTGCTGTAGGCATTGTCCGTTATTCCTCCTTCGGCAGATCCCGGAAGTTTTTCATGGAACTCATCGGGGCCCATGACCTTATCAATATGGTACCGTCCATCTCTTTCATCAAACTTCGATTTACTTGTCCAGAATTTGCATATATCCAGCAGGATCTCAGCTCCATAATGATCCATAAATGCCAGATCACCTGTGGCATGGTAATAGTTCCACACATTGTAGGCTATGGCAAGGGATATATGTCTCTGCAGGGAGCTGTAATCATCTCCCCATTCACCCGATAGGGGATTCAGATGAATGACCTGTGTTTCCTCACGCCCATCACTTCCACTCTGCCACGGAAACATGGCCCCTTCATAACCATACTCTGCGGCATAAGCCCTGGCTGCATCAAGGCGCCGGTAACGGTACATGAGTACAGATTTTACCACCTCCGGGAAATGAAGGTTATAAAGAGGCAGTATATAGAGCTCATCCCAGAAGATATGACCCCGGTATGCTTCTCCGTGCAAACCCCTGGGGGGAATCCCTGAATCAAGACCGGCATGATGCGGTGATGCAGCCACCATCATATGAAACTGGTGCAACCTTAAAAGGCGCTGTGCTTCCCGGTCACCCTCAATAATGATATTAAACTTGTTCCATATTTTCATCCAGCTCTTCGCAGATCGTTTGGCTTCCTCTTTATAAGATAACATACCAGCGAGGGTCGATTCGGCATCTACTGCAGGATCTTCGACACCCGGATCCCTGGAAGTGAATATGGTAACCAGCTTTTCAAACACTACCTCCTGATCTCTTTCAGTATCAACCCCGAAGCTCTGGCTTATCCATCCACCTCCGGTCCGGATAGTCTGTTCAACCTGATGGTTTGCTTTAATAATTCTGTTACTGGAACATACAGCAATCAGAATACCAGATTGTGAAGTTTTTACAACAAGCTTCATCTTTTCATCTGACACCTCTTCAGATACCGGAGCGAGGTGTTGTTGGTTCAGGTCGTTGTACCGCTCCACCCCCGAGTTCCTGTGATCACCCCTTACTTCCGACCTGATCTCTATCCTGCCTGCATAATTGAGAGGAGTTATGGTATATCTGATCCCGGCACAATGCGGATTGGCCATGCTGGCAAACCTGCCAGATGTTACCCGGGTGATCCTGCCATGATCATCTTCCAGGAGCAATTCCCTGCGCAATTCGCCTGATTGAAAATCCAGGGTACGGTTTATGCTCCTGATCGCAAAGGATGGTTCCGGTTTGAAATCAAACCAGGGGCCATCCTCAATGCGAAAAGTAACCGGCAGCCAGTTGGAAATATTGACAAAATCTTCATTCTCAATATCCCGTTCACCCACTTTAGAGACAAGACGGTTAAACAAACCAGATACATAGGTGCCCGGGTAATTGACCTTATTGGCACTGCTCTCCTCCATGGCCCCCCGTGCTCCAAAATATCCGTTACCAACCGTCAGCAGGGCTTCCCTGGATCGTTCCAAATCCTTCTCATAATTAAAATACCTGAGCAGCCACCCATCACGCTCCATTCCTTTTTCAAACCATTCATTGATACCCTCCAGAGAGATCTCTCCCAGATCCTCAACAACGATATCACCCCCACCCACGAGCAATTCCTCTCTATTATCTTCCCGCGCAACCCCAAGCACAAGTCCGAAGTTCCCCTTCCTTCCAGCCTGTACTCCCGATACTGCATCCTCGACAACCACGGCCCTGTGGTACTCCACTCCGAGCCTATCACAGGCTGTCGTGAATATATCAGGTTCCGGTTTCCCATTCAATCCAATTTCAGCTGAAACCACTCCATCAATCCGTGTTTCAAACAGGTGAAGCAAGCCGGCCTTTTCAAGAACAGGCTTGCAATTTTTGCTTGAAGAGGCTACACCGATCCTCACTCCGGCTGATTTCAGGTCATGGAGCATTTTTACGGAGGTATCGTACACTGTAACGCCTTCTTCATCGAGCACCTTGTTGAACATGATGTTCTTCCTGTTACCCAGTCCACAAACAGTTTCCTGTTCAGGCTGGTCGGCCGGATCTCCAAATGGAAGATCTATGCCCCTGGATTCAAGGAAAGAGGCCACACCCTTATACCTGGGCTTCCCATCCACATAAGGAAGGTAATCTCCTGCATGTGTAAATTCTCTGAACGGCTCTCCCAGGCTCTCTTTCCGGGATCTCATAAACTCATCAAACATCTTTTTCCATGCTGAAGCGTGCACCAGGGCAGTTTGAGTGATCACACCGTCAAGATCAAAAATCACAGCATCGAATTTGGGTTGAAAGGCCATTTTGTGTATATTAATAGTTGGTAATAGCCCTCAAGGTATCTATTTTTATATACGCTTTTACAACATTATCATAAAAGTTTCAACGGATGAACTGTCCATTAAATATTATTTTCAAAGAGTGCATTCACTATTCTGAAAATAATATTTAATGGTAAATTACGTGTGTCATTTGAAAATAAATTGATATCACATGAAAAGACTTATCCTGGTTTCCAATATGCTACCGGTAAACATCAAATGGCAGGATGAGAATTACCTGATTGAAAAGGCAGATGAGCAAACCATTTCCGGACTACAGAACTTCTATGAAGTATTTCATCCCATCTGGGTGGGCCTGACCGGGTTTGAGAATCATGATTTTACACCAGTTGAAGTCGAAGAACTCGATAAGAAACTGGACCAATTCGATTGCATTCCCATATTTGCCAGACCCAGGGACCGCAACCAGTATTTACACGGATTCGCCAGAAATACCATCTGGCCGCTCTTTCACTATTTTACCGAAAACGTAATTTACAGTGAAGTAGCATGGAGAGCATATGTAAAAATTAACAAACTTTATGCTGAAAGAATCCTTCAGATCATCAATGATGGTGATATTGTCTGGATCCATGATTATCACCTGATGCTTCTTCCCCAGTTAATCAGGGAACAAAAGCCCGGGATCTCCATCGGTCTCTTTATCCATATTCCCTTCCCCTCATTCGAACTCTTCAGGCTGTTGCCCTGGCGACAGGAAGTGATCGAAGGCATGCTGGGAGCCGACCTGATCGGTTTTCAGATCTACGATCATGTAAGGCACTTTATGAGCTCGGCAAGAAGACTGCTGGGTGTGGATTCGGTTTTCAACCAGATCTCACTTGGTGAACGAACCCTGAAGGTGGACGTGTTTCCAAAAGGAATCAATTACGACAGGTTCAGGAACAAAGCACTGCAGATTCACAGCGATGGGCACAACCCCTCCACAATCCAGAAAGAGATGGAATTGTTTAAGGCATCAGGGCAACTGGAAAAGCTCATCATTTCCATCGATAAACTGGACTACACGAAAGGAATACCGCAACGTATCAGGGCTTTTGAAAGATTTTTACAGACCTATCCGGAATACCAGGGAAGGGTCAGCCTCATTGTACAGGCCATACCATCGGGTGAGACCACAGTATCCTATTTTAACCTGAAAAGCAAGGTGGATGAACTGGTTGGCCGGATCAATGGCAATTACGGAAGCATCACATGGACTCCGGTGAGGTACCTGAACCAGGAGTTTTCCATGGATGAACGCATTGACCTTTATTCACTGTCGGACATCGCCCTGATCCTGCCCCTCCGGGACGGGATGAACCTGGTGGCAAAAGAGTTTGTAGCTTCGCGGCACAATGGCGAAGGAGTGTTGATCCTGAGTGAACTGGCAGGAGCTTCCAAGGAATTGCACGAAGCACTGCTGGTAAATCCAAACAACTTGGATGCCATTGCTGAAGCCATCAGGGAAGCCATTGAAATGCCTAAAGATGAGCAGGTAAGGCGTAATAAGGTGATGATGCTTCGACTTCAGCGATATACGGTGGGTCGGTGGGCCAACGAATTCTTAAAAAGTCTCGAAGGTGTAAAAGAGATTCAGGAAGTCAACCTGACCCGCAAATTCAGTAATACACGGATGCGAGAAATTTTCAGCGAATATGCAGCAACAAAGAATCGCATCCTGTTCCTGGACTATGATGGAACCCTGTCATGGTTCAAAAAAGATCCGGAGGATGCGAAACCTGATGAGGAGTTGTACGAAATTTTGAAAGAGTTAACACTGGATGAAAAAAATACGATCGTGATCATCAGTGGAAGGGACAAAGAGACCCTTGGAAGGTGGTTTAACGAAAGCTGGAATATCCATTTCATTGCCGAACACGGAGTCTGGCTTCGCGAGCCGGGAGGAAACTGGCACATGCTGGAACAGATCGACAATGAGTGGAAGGAGTCGGTTCAGCCGTTGCTGGAGTACTACGTGGATCAGACTCCCAGGTCGTTCATTGAACATAAAAACTTTTCACTGGTCTGGCATTACAGGAAAGCCGACCCGGACTTAGGGCTGCAGCGTGCCTGGGAGCTGAAAGATGAGCTCCGGACACTCACTTCCAACCTGAATCTGGAGATCATGGATGGAGACAAAGTGCTGGAGATCAAGTACTCGGGCATAAATAAAGGACGAGCTGCACTGCAAAAAATGGGCGATGACCCCTATGACTTTATCTTTGCAGTGGGAGACGACTGGACCGATGAGTATACCTTTGATGCCATGCCGGAAGGTGCCTGTACGATCAAAGTAGGCACTAAAACCACCAAAGCATCGTACTATATTGAAAGTGTAGATAAGGTCCGCGAGTTGTTGTGCCGCTTCAGAAAGGAGAACTGCTGATGCCTGATCAATTAAAGATCCATTGCTTTATGCATGTGCCCTTTGAGGGACCCGGTCTGATTGCGGAGTGGATCAGGGAAAAAAACCATTTCCTCGAATATACCAGGTTCTATGAAGACGATCCCCTGCTGGAGGCTTCAGCAATTGATATGCTGGTTATCATGGGTGGGCCCATGAATGTTTTCGATTTCCATATTCATCCATGGATGCAGGATGAGATTGAGTGGGTGGCAGAATTTATTAAAACCAGGAAACCTCTCCTGGGAATTTGCCTGGGGGCACAGATCATCGCAGCTTCACTGGGGGTTGATGTATCTCCCGGGAAAGAGAAAGAGATTGGCTGGCATAACCTGCAGTTCCATCCTTCACTGGGAGACTACAGGATATGGAAAGACTTGCCCGGGAGCAGGAAAGTGTTTCACTGGCATGGAGACACCTTCCCCATTCCTAAAGGTGCCACAAGCATTGCCAGCTCAAAGGCTTTCCCGAACCAGGGATTCATATACAACAACCATGTACTCGCCCTTCAATTCCACCTGGAAGTGACTCCCCAATCAGTAAAGGAGCTGGTGGAGCATTGTCGCGATGAACTGGTACGGGGTCCCTATATCCAGACAGAAGAAGAGATGATGGAGAAAAGCAACTATGATGAGGCCAATCAGGAGCTGTTGTTCCAGCTCCTTGATTATCTTAGCGGTCTGATTGCTTAATCCTATGAGATCAGCCCTACTGGTTCTACTTGTTATACTTTCTACAGGCTTCCAGGCAGTTTCCGGGCAGTCTATCCCCGTGAACCGGGATAACTACCGGCTCCAGATCATAAGAACAGAAAACCCCATCACAGTGGATGGGGTGCTGGATGAAAAAATCTGGTCACATGCTGAAAAAACTGGCAACTTCCACAGGATCCTGCCCATTGATACGGGTTATGCACAGGCACAAACGGAGGTGATGGTAGCCTATGATGAAGTCAATATTTACATGGGCATCATTTGCCACGACACAATGCCGGGAAAAAGACCTGCTGAATCATTGCGAAGGGATTTCAGCTTTGGAAAGAATGACAACTTTATTGCTTTCATAGACACATACAACGACCAGACCAACGGATTCGCATTCGGAATCTCAGCCGCCGGTGCACAATGGGATGGATTGCAGGCCAACGGAGGAGCTGTTTCCCTGGATTGGGACTGTAAATGGAGATCGGCCGTTCAGAATTATCCCGAATATTGGGTCGCTGAATTCAGCATTCCATTCCGCAGCATACGGTATCGCGAAGGAGACAGCGAGTGGGGTATCAACTTCAGCCGCCTGGATCTTAAAACCAATGAAAAATCGAGCTGGGCCCCTGTACCAAGACAGTTTGCATCTGCAACCCTGGCCTATACAGGTACACTGGCATGGGATAAACCACTTCCCAGCTCAGGTGTGAGGGTTTCACTGATTCCTTATGTGTCAGGACAAGCCACCCATCAGAAGGAAGCAGGAGAGGATATTGATTTTGGTGGTGGTGCCGGGCTGGATGCCAAGGTGATCCTCTCTACCTCAATGAACCTGGATGTGACCATCAACCCGGACTACTCCCAGGTGGAAGTGGACCAGCAACGCACCAACCTGGATCGTTTTGAACTCTATTTCCCGGAAAAACGGAAATTTTTTCTGGAGAACAGCGACCTCTTTGCCAGCCTGGGAACAGAGAGTGTCAGACCTTTCTTCTCCAGGCGCATAGGTCTTGACGCGCCTGTGCGGGCAGGAGCAAGGCTCAGCGGAAATGCCGGAGAAAACTGGCGTGTTGGGCTGATGAATATGCAGACAGGAGTAAAAGATACCATTTCAGCCAGTAATTTCAGTGTGGCCGTTTTGCAACGCAAGATCCTCAGCCGTTCCAATGTGGGTCTGTTTATAACCAACAAACAGGTAATGGGAACCGCAGGTGATTCGTCCTATCACTCCTATCTCTATAACCGTGTGGCCGGTGCAGAGTTCAATTTTGCCAGTGCGGATAACAACTGGACCGGGAAGACCTTTTATCACCAATCTTTCAACCCCGGACCGGAAGGAAATCGGTTTACCACGGCTGCTGTGATCAAGTACGAGACCCAACAATTTTCGGCCGGGTGGAACCAGGCATATGTGGGTGGTAACTACCTGGCCGAAATGGGCTTTGTGAGGCGGAAAGGATATCATCAGACAAATCCAGCCATTGGATACAAGTTTTACCCCATGTCGGAAAGGATTGCCAATCATGGTCCGGAAATAACAGTGGATCTCTTTTTTGAACCCGATTTTTCGCTGACCGACCGGGAGATTGAATTAAGCTATTCCCTGACGTGGATGGACCGAAGCAGCATCGCCCTTGATCTTGAAGAAGGCTATGTCAGGCTCCTGGAACCTTTTGATCCTACCAATACCGGGGGAGAAATGATCCCCGCAGGAAGTGAATTCAACTGGACAGAGGTGGCGCTGACCTATCAATCCAATCAGCGACAGCTCTTTACCTACCAATTATCGGGCGCGACTGGAAATCTATTCTAAAGGAACATGGATACAAGGATTTCACGGAACACTTCTACCTGAGAAAATACATGAGATTGCTAAAGGCAGTAAAATAAATCCGGATGAAGAATCAGCTCATATTAATCACCATAATGATTATATTTTCAAGGATGAATACATATTCTCAAAATCAAAAACCGGGTATCAGCTACC
>Ga0255379_10031_pt1 | contig 18353 bp, 14 predicted proteins | sample ANMaggSeSYBR01I3_FD_182105 | JGI IMG/M metagenome (GOLD analysis project Ga0255379, IMG submission 182105) | Sediment cell enrichment communities from methane seep in Santa Monica Basin, California, United Staets - ANME aggregate JGI... | ecosystem: Environmental > Aquatic > Marine > Cold seeps >... | reverse complement strand
GAGGAAATATCGGCTGGCTGGACGGGACGGCCTACCCGACCTGGAACGGCAACTCTGTACTGACTGCGCATCTATATAATTATGATGGACTGCCTGGTATTTTTATTAACCTGCATACACTCAAATGGGGTGACCAGATCATAGTCAAACTGGCGGGTGCGCGATATGTTTACGAAGTGCGTGAAGTGAAGCAGCGGGTAGATCCGGGCGCTGTCAAAGCGGTGGCCGAGCATAAGGATAACCCATGGCTGACACTGGTCACATGCCAGGGATATGATGAAACGTCAGATTCTTACCAATGGAGGATGTATGTCAGAGCGGTACAGGTGAAGGTTGAATGATTTTGATTTGAAAATTAATTCATTTACCTGATCAATTGACTGCTATGTTGATAGTAAAGCTGCCTTAGGCTGAGGATTATTTATCTTCAGCCTAAGTGTATTTTTGGTTCTCGGTTTGTTGTGCCTGCACAAAGTCCTGTTTTTATTTGTTCTGGAATATCCAGATATGAATAAATCAAAATATTCGCTTTTACGAATATCCCACAGCTGCTGCAGGGATAGGATTTTGGAACTTCATAGCGGATTCAAGAGAAAACATAGCTGTAATTCGGGCAGTTAAACTTACGGCAAAACCTCGATAAATGTTAGATTAGAAATGTGTCAAGTTGCCATTCCTTCTTATGCAAATGGTGCAACCGTGGTGCGACCTGAGTAGAAACTATGGAAACAATAGAAGTAATAGACAGTTTTACCCCTACTTTTGTCACTCTGTAGACATAATAGAGACTATAGAGAGGATAGAGTGAATCAAGGATAACTCTTAATCAGTGGGTTCAGTTTAAAAAAAACACAACTCACCATAAGAGAGTTACTAGCCCTTGTATGATATTTTGTCCTTTAAATTTTTTCTATTCGACAATCGTAGACAATTCCCAAAACCATCTCTAAAAATTATTTTTATTACTAAAGAATTCTTATTAGATATAAGTATTGTTCACTCGGTTTGCTTTCTTATGTCATATACAATTCCAGTAAAAAATGTGATCAATAGTGAACTAAATGCAGAAAGAATAACAAAACCTAATACAGATTCAAGGAATTTATCAGGAAAAAAGTAATTTAATATTGGGATTCCAGGAAATAAAAATAACCAAGCTATCAAACATGTCATGAAAAACCAAAACCATAAATTCCCAATGAAATGCTGCAAGCTATCAGAAAGATTCCTTCGCAACCAGGAAAAACGAGAATTGATCGTTGTCCCAAATACACCAATTATGATCCCTAGTATAGGAGGGCCGAAGCCGCCACCCACAAGAAGCATAATAATTGAAAGGAGAATTAGAACAAAACCACCATTTTTTCTTTTAATAAAGAAAATCACCCACATAAGGAAGATCAGAGAGATGAGGATTGTAAGAATTCCAGATATTAGAATGTTTGGAATGATAGTCATTGCTGGTTCTCCGTTCATGATGCGAAAAAATTCTGAATCCGGCCATGACAAAATCACTAATCCCACAGGAGTGATGTTTCCTTGAAGCACTTCACCAATGCCATGTTCAATACCCATTAAACCAGCCAAGGTACCAAAAGTTGAGATTACTATTTGTTTTGCGCTTTTCATAATTAATTCCTTATATTGATAAATTAGATAGAAAGTTTTCTGCAATTTTTTTCGCCCAAGATGCTATAGCCATCCAATCTCGTATATCACTATCTGGTGTATTACAAAGTGGACTTGCTGGTAGTTTGGCAATCATACTATCAGGGAATCGAAGTCCTTTGGAATCATACTTGCCACCAAACAATTCAACTTCATTAATCCCAAGCGAGGAATACTTTTCCATTTCTTGATCAAGTTGCATGCGTACATCCTGCCATTCTTTTTCATTCAAACTTATTGGACCAATCGTAAAAAATGCCAGGCGTCGTTTTTTGAGAACTTCTTTGTTAATTGAAAGAAATTTTTGTGCGTCTTTATGCCAATGTCCGAAATAAAGGGGAGCCCCTAACACTACCATACTATATTCCGAGATGGTTTGTACTTTCTTCATCGGTTGAATATCTACATCAAGTCCACCTTCTTTTAAATATATTGCCACTTTCTCAGCAACTTCCTGAGTTGATCCATACTTTGAAGCATATGCCACCAAAATTTTTCCATTCATACGTATCATCCTTATTTATTATTTACTAGCAAGTATTATATAAATAGAAAAACTTCATGGCAATCTAACTAAAGTTAGATTAAAGGTTATATTTTTAATTGGTTATTTCTCATTCTGAAGAAAAGAATAATATACATATAAGGTAAAATAATTTTATCAATGGACATAATTGTCCCAAATCTTATTATTACTAAAATCCACGCACCAAGAATCAGGTCGCGGATTATTCAAAGGTCGCATCTTCTTAATAAGATTTCAAATGTTTCTGGAACTAAACTCATATCAGTAGTTGCACCTGCTGGATATGGTAAATCGACATTCTTGGCAGAATGGGCTCAATCTCTCCTTGATTGTGGTACAACTGTCGCCTGGTATTTTCTTGATGCCACTGATGATAATCCGACTGTATTTGGCACTTATCTAACTGCCAGCTTTTCCCATGCCCTTGGCATAGCAACTGAATTCGAACATATTTCCCAACTCCTGCGATCTTCTCCTGAAATAGATCTACAAAGGATTCTACCTGCCATAATAAATACCATCGCAAGGAGTAATCGAGACTGTGTACTTATAATTGATGATTATCACTTGGTCAGCAAATCATCAATTCATAATGCAATGACTTTTCTTCTAGAGCACCTCCCCCAAAACATGAAAATTGCAATTGGTAGTCGTTCAGATCTCCCATTTCCATTATCTCGTTTACGCGTACGAGAACAATTGAGTGAGATTCGTTCGCCCGAGCTCCAATTCTCATTGGATGAAACAAATCATTTTCTTAATGAAATTATGAAACTTGATTTGTCTCTAACTTTGGTTAAGAAACTCGAAACGCGCACCGAGGGTTGGGTTGCGGGTTTACAATTGGCTGCACTTTCCTTATTTGATCATTCAGAAAAAGAAATTATTGTTGATTCTATCAACGGTAACAATCGATATCTTAGTAAATTCCTATTTGAAGAAATTTTCACTCATCAATCAGAGGATATACAATCTTTTTTATTGTCCACTTCTATACTCGAACGCATGTGCAGTTCTCTCTGTGACACCATCCTGGTTAATAGCTCGAATAGTTCAGCAATTCTCGAGTATCTGGAACATTCCAATTTATTTACAATACCTCTCGACGATCAGGGCTGTTGGTATCGTTATCATAACCTTTTTCGAGAATTTTTGCTTTCATATCTAAAACAAACTCATTCAGAACTCGTGACCCCTCTGCACCGTTCGGCTAGTGAATGGCTTTCGGCACACAATCACTTGCGTGAAGCTGGCCATCATGCGTTTCGAACTCATAATTGGGACTATGCCGCTAACTTTGTTGAGAAACACTGCCCCTCAATGTTAATTCATAGTGAAACATCGACTATCTACGACTGGTGTTCTACTTTTCCTGAGGAAGTGATACTAAGGTATCCATTGCTTTGTATTTATCAGAGTTGGGCATTGGTACTTAGTTACCGCCTGGATTACCGAGAGAGAATTGAAGATCGCTTGAATCAAGTAAATAGATTTATCACAGATTTAGAGGATAAACAATTGGTTGTAGTTCTTATAAGTCATATGGAACAAATACGCAGTTATCTCGCTATGATCCCTGATCCAACTATTGATCTCAATGAACAGCTTATCCGAGCCCAGAATATGCTTGGTTTATTTAACAGAGACAATACAGGCCAATTTAGCACATTACTCACGATTGGATATGCCCAAATGGCTCTTCATAAGGTGCAGGCTGCAATAAAAACCATGAAATCTGCAAGGAAAATCGCTCTTCGTGAGCGCTTATATTCTGGAATTGTGGAATCTACTTTCCAGTTATCTCAACTTGCTCACAGTAAGGGTCAGCTACGTGATGCTTTTGAGATTTGCATGCATTGCCGAACCGATATTTCAACAATGATTTCTAACACTGAGAAAGAATTACCTATGATTGGGTGTTTAAACATTGCAATGGGTAGCATCCTTTTAGAACAAAATCAACTTGAAAAAGCAGAACAAGAACTGTTACATGGTCTTGAATTAATTAGCAGGGGATTTAACCCTTATTACCAGATGACAGTGTACACAGCTCTTTTTCGCCTTCGCGAAATCCAGAATCGACCAAATGAAGCGCTGGGTTTTCTATTGTTCTTAGAAGAAATATGGCCTGATATTGCTTTTTACACACAATCTCTCAGACTTGTGCAGACATTAAAGACTTCACCAGAAAATGCAATTACTCTAGCAGATGCATCAACATGGTGCCAGACTTTTCAAGCTTCATTTGGTAAAAAATTTACCCTACTAGGTTTAGGCCCAATGGGAACAGCAGAGATTTTTTACCTTTCTTCACTTTCTTGGATCAGTCTTCAAATTGCAACCGGAAATTCACAGTCAGTTCTCTATTTCCTTGAAAGATCACTTGATCAAGTTCGTATACACGGATTAATTGACCGAGAAATTGAATTAAATCTCCTTGAAGCACAAGCTTGGAGAGCAATTGGTGACAACAATCGTTCTTATAAAGTATTTAGGCAAGCATTTGAAATGGCTCAACCTCGAGGTTATATTCGTATTTTTGATCAAGGGCCAGTCCTAACTGAACTTATTAGCGATGCAGAAAATCATGGAGTATCAAGTGAATACATTAAACAAATATTGTCTGTCATTAGAATGCCAAAGGAGTCTGGTATAAGATATATAGATATTCTCGATGATGAAAATAATAAATTTCATTCCTCATCAATATCATCCGAGCATATTATTAGATATTTAACCAAACGTGAATTTGAGGTGCTGAATCTAATATCTAAAGGAGCTTCAAACCAAGAAATCGCAGAAAGCCTATTCATCACAATCGGTACAGTTAAGAGTCATGTCAATCATATTTTTAAAAAACTTAATGTTCATAATAGAACTGAAGCTGTAGCATGTGCACGAAGTTTAGGCTTTTTAGAACTGTAATCTCATTTACATCAATAATTAAATAATTCTGTTAGGTTCCCAAATTTAGTACTACTCATAAGTAGACACTAACAGTAGAATATTAATATAGAAAATTTGAGTCGCATTTCCTGTTTTCGTGTGCAATTTGTGTGCAATCCCCACGGAAAGAGTTTTTATCATGGATTAAAGGAAAAGCATAGCTAAATCTCAGATCGTTAAGATCCTGGTAAAACACCGATAAATAGCAAATAAGTAATGTGTCAAATTACCCTTCCTTCTTATGCAAATGGTGCAACCGTGGTGCGACTTGAGTAGGTAAGGCTCCCCTAAAATAGTACCAACGATAAGTAGACAAAAGGAGCCAAACATGAAAAGGAGCAGGCACAGCGAAAGTCAGATCATCAAGATCCTCAAAGAAGGTGAATCAGGTATGCCGGTCACCGATATTTGCAGAGAACACGGCATCTGTCGAGCCACATACTACAAATGGAAATCAAAATATTGGGGCATGGATATCCATGAGCTGAAGCATCTGAGGCAACTGGAAACAGAAAACCGAAGGTTGAAGCAAATGTATGCGGAATTGAGTTTAGACCACAAGATATTGAAGGACATAGTAGCAAAAAAGCTGTAAAGCCCGACGCACGGCGGAAGATGGCCAACTATGCCGTTGAAGCACACAAAGCCAGTGAGCGTCGGGCTTGCCGATTGGCTGCTCTCAGCCGAAGTGGGTACCGGTATGTGAGAAAGAAACCTAATGACGATGAGATCAAGGGCAAGCTTGCCCAGATAGCTGAAGATCATCATCGCTGGGGATTCAGGAAGATGGCAGCCTACCTGAGAAAACGGGGGAATCAATGGAATCACAAGAAGGTGTATCGTATCTACTGTGAAATGGGATTGAATCTACGGGTAAAGCCCAAGAAGCGGCTGCCAACCCGGGATCCTAAGCCATTGATCCAACCTGAAAGGGCCAATGCGTGCTGGTCATTGGATTTCATGAGTGATAGCCTGAATAATGGGCGTTCCTTTCGCACATTCAATGTGCTGGATGATTTCAATCGTGAGGGATTATGGATCGAAATCGACACATCCCTCCCTGCAACAAGGGTTACGCGGGTGCTGGACATGATCGCGTCAGAGCGTGGTTATCCCACTCAAGTTAGAGTGGATAATGGGCCAGAGTTCATCTCCCATCATATGGCTGGATGGGCAAGGAGACATTCAGTTCGGATTCATTTTATTCAACCTGGCAAACCTGCCCAAAACGGGTTTGTTGAACGCTTCAACCGCACTTATCGAGAAGACGTGTTGGATGCTTATTTGTTCAATTTGTTGGATGAGGCCAGGAGCTATGGTTTTTGTTGGGGCAGTTTGAGCAGGCGAAGAACTTTGGATCCTTGATCCAACCGCAAGTAAAGAATCCGGAGCAGCTGTTGAAACGACTGGATGATCTGGGAGTGTTTGATGATCTGCTGCTGTACATAACGAATGACAAAGTTAAAAAGGTTCTACAATTCGCCGAATATCTCTTATCACGCTACCACGTGGTGGTTGCCAACCCGCCGTACATGGGTGGAAAGGGGATGAATAAGGAACTGAAGGATTTTGCGAAAAATCAATATCAGAACAGCAAGTCCGACACATTTGCGATGTTTATTGAACGAGGTTTTGATTTGGTAATTAACGAGGGTTATAACGCGATGGTTACCATGCAAAGCTGGATGTTCTTATCATCATGTATAAAATAAAAAAACTATTCACCACAAATAGTTAATTCCAATAATGAAAAATTTGAGTTTGTTTCAGGACTTATATGAAGAATTGGCTTGATCGATAAGGTCACAAGGCTCATCCTCTTTGTCGGTCTTTATTTGAACCATGATTATTTTGGTTACTTTGTCGGTGGAATTTTGCCAATGATGAGGTAAGTTTGCGTTATATAAAAGTGCGTCCCCTTGCTCCAATAGATATACTCTTTCTGATACTATACAAATCAATTCATTTTCGAGGCAATAGAGAAACTCAAACCCAGAATGTGAAACTTCTTTTTTTGATTTAGATCTTGGAAAAACATGTAATTCAAAAAACCTACCAACAGCCGGGATAAATCCGGGGCTTAGGTCTGTTATCAATCCCTCTGAAATTTGGATAGGAATTCTTCGATTGGATTTTGAGAAAACGATTTCATCTTCGGGTTTAGACACGGCGAAGAAATAAGAAATTTCAACGGACAGGGAATCTGCGAGCTTCTGTAAAGTAGCAATTGTTGGAGATGTTTGACCTCTTTCTAACAAACTTAGAGTGTTTACCGATACATTGCTTTGATGAGCCAGTTCCCGTTGCGTTAAACCCGCGCTATTTCTTGCCTCTTTAATCCTTCTTCCCACATTATTTGAATTACCCATGCCCATTCACCTTTAAGTAGAAATTTTTCAGAAAAATATCATTTGTTTTTACTAATCGTAATAATGCATTATCTATTTATATTCACATAATATTATTATATATTATACCTTTTCTAATAAAATATAGTATAATAAAAATAATAAATACCATTCTATTGGTGGTGGCACATAATGCAATTTGAAAATTTAGTAAAATCCAAACTTATCAATATCAAATTAAACGCCTCAAATAAAGATGACGCAATTAATCAGTTAGCTCTTCTCTTAGAGCAAAGCGAGATAATAACATCAGTAGATGAATTTACCAAAGCTGTTCATGAGAGAGAAGCTCTTACGACAACTGCAGTTGGATTTGGAGTAGCCATTCCGCATGCCAGATCTTCATCTGTTATCGAGCCTGGAATAGCAATCGGCCGCAGTCATGGTTTTTCCTGGGACCAAGAGGCTGATTTCCCAATTAATCTTGTTTTTTTGCTTGCGGTACCAGCAAAAATTGAATCTCCGGAATACATGGGAATATTGGCATCAATCGCACGGATGCTTGTTCATGAGGAATTCCGAAAATCCCTAATAGAAGCAAAGGACATTGATGAATTTACATCCATTATTTCTAATGGAAAAAAGTATTTGGTCAATCAATAAAAATTGATCCGTGATTAGTATTATGTAGAAAAAGGAGGTATTTACTGAGGAATATATAGAATAGCTTTGAGATCAAAATGTAAAGATTAATTAAAAAAAGGAGATAAAAATCATGAATGAGTATGGAAAACTACTCAAAAAAACCAGGGAACACTTAATGACTGGTGTTTCTTATATGATCCCGGTGATTCTAGCCGGCGCAATGCTGATCGCTATTTCTCTAACCATGACCCAGGCTTTACACCTTGAAGGTGCTTTTGCCGATTTCTTGATGTCTGTCGGCGGTACTGGCATGACTTTGTTTGTGTGTGTTTTGTCCGCCTACGTTGCTTATGCAATAGCTGACCGGGCAGGTATCGCACCAGGGTTGATCGTTGGATATATGGCCAGCCAAGCAGGGACCGGATTTATGGGCGGAATGATCGTCGGTCTCATCGCTGGATATGTTACCTATACAATCAAGAAATTAAAACTACCCAGAAATATCCAACCTATCATGGCTTTAGTGGTCTATCCACTGGTATCCACGTTAGTTACTGCTGCAATTTTTCATTTTGTGATCGAATCGCCAATTGTAGCAGCCATGGCCGGAATTACTAATTGGTTAACGGGTATGTCCGGGGCGACACCTATTGTGCTCGGTGCTATCCTTGGCGCTATGATTGGATTCGATTGGGGCGGCCCAGTTAACAAGATTGCCTACACCTTTGCAGTAGGTATGCTGGGTGAAGGGATTCTGGAACCAATGGGTATGGTTGGACCTGCAATTAGTGTAGCTCCAATTGCAATGGCTGTTGCTTCCTTCCTTGCACCACAGAAATATAGTGAGGAGGAACGTGAGGCTGGTAAAGCAGCTCTGATACTTGGATTAGTTACAATTTCGGAAGGAGCCATTCCATTTGCTGTACTTGATCCTCTCAGAGTAATTGTTTCCTCGGTGGTGGGATCAGCAGTAGCTGGGGCAGTTGCTGGCGCATTAGGTGTTGGGAATAACGCACCACTCGGTGGTGTTCTCATCCTACCTGTTGTTACTAAACCACTCATGTACCTAGTTGCACTTGCAGCTGGTGTAGCTGTAACCGCACTAATGGTGAACTTACTTAAACCCGATATAAAAGCTGAAGCAAAAGAAAAGAAATAGAAAGTTAAAGTAGATGCTCTCCTGAGAGGTGAATTTCCTTCTCAGGAGAGATAGTTAAAAATAAAGGCATAGTTTTATCAACTTTTCGGGAGGTAATCAAATGAAAATAGCCATCGTTACTGCTTGTTCCGTGGGAATTGCCCATACCTATATGGCAGCAGAAGCACTTGAAAAAGCTTGCAAAAAAATGGGGATAGAAACGTGGATCGAAACACAGGGGTGTGTAGGAATTGAAGATAAAGTGCCGGAAGATTTTATTCAAGAAGCAGATTTTGTGTTGGTTGCTGCTGATATGGGTATAGAAAAATCTGAGCGATTCCAAGGCAAAATTATATATAAAACTATTCCATCAGAAGTTCTCAAACATCCACGGGAAGTCGTTCAAAAAGCATTAGATTATTTTAAAGAACATAAAGATAAATAATAATTTTTCTCTTATTGCATCTTTTTAATTGGATATTTTCTAAAGGATTTTATTAATGAAAATTCATTTAGTTACCCACACTCATTGGGATCGAGAATGGTATCGAACCTATGAGGAATTCCGCATCTTTTTTGTTGATCTAATGGATAAATTATTAGATCATCTCGATGAATTTGATGATTATAAATATTTTTTATTGGATGGACAGACCGTACTTTTAGAAGATTATTTGGAGATTCATCCCCATCAATCAAGTCGGCTGAGAAATTATATTCAATCCGGCAGAATAATTATTGGGCCAATGTATACGCGGCCCGATGAATACATCCCAAGCGCAGAATCTCTGACACGCAATTTCCTTATTGGCGGCTTGCTATGCGAAGATTACGGCAAGAAAATGCTAATAGGTTACTTTCCAGATTCATTTGGCCAAGCTTCCCAGATTCCCCAAGTCCTTAATGGTTTTGGGATAGATAGAGCTGTTTTTTGGCGCGGTTTATGCGATGAAGATACAAAACAGACAGAATTCTATTGGGAATCAGCCGATGGAAGTAAAGTGCTGACCGTATGGATGCCATTTAGTTATGGCAACGCATATATGCTGCCCACCGATAAAAGTAAAGCAATTGACTTTACGCGTAAAGGGATAGATGTGTTGGGAAAAATGGCGACTACTGGCAATATTCTTTTTATGCGCGGATGGGATCATTCAGGATTCAGTCCGGAAACAAATGAAATCATCAATATTTTAAATAAGGAACTAAAACAAGAAAATCACCAGATCATCCATAGTAACCTGGAAGATCTTTTTGATGATATTCAAAAAGAGAAGCCGGATTTGCAGACCCTAGTTGGCGAATTCCGAAAACCAAAAACAATGCGAATTCATCCCGGTATTGATTCAACTCGCATGAACCTGAAACAGTTGAACAGAAAATGCCAAAATTTATTAGAGAAATATATTGAACCAATTTGCTCTATGAATTGGGTTTTAGGCAGTTCATATCCTCAAAAGATAATCAACCATGCCTGGAAGCAAATACTGCAAAGCCAAGCCCATGACAGCATCTGCGGCTGCTGCACAGATCAAGCATCCCGGCGGGTTCAGAACCGGTTTTTAGATGCATTAGAAATTGAAGAAGCATTGCTTCGAAACGCAACTGCGCAGTATGCAAATCAAATTACAACCTGTATTCAGGATGGAACTCCTTTAGTGGTATTAAATACATTACCCTATATAAGGGAAGATGTCGTTTTAGCTGAGGTGGTAATTCCCTTTAAAGAATTTTCATTGAGAGATAGCTTGGGGAATGAAGTTCCATGCCAAATAATTTCGCGGGAAAAAGTACAGTTAGGTATTGACCCTTCGGTTGAAGCAATGAGAGTCGCTGCAGAAGAGGTTAAGCGGGATCTTCTTGAAGAAGTGGGCAAACGGCCGGATGAGCCAGCAATTTATTACAGCGATGATAATTATGTACCCTTAGCACCAAGAGCAAAAGGAATTGAAGGCCAAAGAATCAGTTTCCAATTTGCTGTGAGCGATATGCCCCCTTGCGGCAATCAAGTTTTTTTCATGCAGGAAGGAAAAGCTAAAAATATCGCGAAACAGGCCGTAATCGTTGAGAATAGTTCTCTGGAAAATGATTTTATTCGTTTGGAATTCCACACCAATGGCACTTTTGATCTCATAGACAAAATCCAAAACGTCACCTATAGAAACCAACATCTATTTAGAGATGGGGGAGATGCAGGCGACACATATAATTACTCCCCGCCAGAGTCTGATAAATTACTCACAAGCGAAAACACAAAAGCGAAAATCTCTATCCTAGATAAAGGACCACTTGTTGGCCGCTTTCTCATTGAATTGGATTTAGAGATTCCAGGTGGTCTTTCAGATGATGGAAAAGCCAGGTCTCAAGATATTAAACAATTACACATTGAAAGCAAGATCACTCTAGGGTGTTTTTCAAAAACGGTTGCTGTTCACACAAAAATTATTAATAACACTAATGATCACCGGATTCAGGTACTTTTTCCGTGTGGGGTTAAATCAGAATTTTCCTTTGCGGAAGAACAATTTGGAGTAATTAAACGACCAAATAAGCGTAAAGAAGAAAAATATTGGGAAAAAGAAAAATGGACTGAACACCCGCTTGCGTTATACCCACAGCAGACTTTTGTAGATGTAAATGATAGTAAAAAAGGCCTGGCGATACTAAATCGAAATATTACTGAGTATGAGGTATTGGGAGATAGCGAGTCAATTATTGCTATAACCCTCTTTCGCGGTATTGGTGCTATGGGAAGGCCCGATCTGGTTATAAGGCCTGGCAGAGCCTCGGGTTTGGAAGTGCAAACCCCGGATGCCTTGTTACATGGTGAATTGGAATTTGATTATGCTGTTTTTCCGCATCCAGGTGCATCTGACGCAGTCGCTTTACACGCGAATTATTTCAATGCACCGATGATAACTGTGCAAACAAATCAACATCCAGGCGTTGGGGATAATATGGATTCATCCATAGATATTAGCCCTTCTTGCTTGACTTTCTCCTGTCTAAAGAAAGCTGAGAGAGAAAATGCGCTTATTCTTAGAATATATAACAGCTCGTATGAAGAAGTTGAAAAAGGCAAGATACGGCTTGGTAAAAATTTTGGCAATCTTAAAATTGTTAACTTGAATGAACAACCAGTAACTGACAAATATTTGGAATTTATTGATGGATTTTGGTGTCTGCCTGCTTTAAAAAGCAACCAGATCCTTTCGCTAAAAATCTCGGCTGTGAAAAACATCAACAAGGATTAAATTTTATGGGATTAGTCAAGATTACTGAACTACTTAGACAGGCAAAAGTTAATAAATATGCTGTCGGTGCTTTTAATGCAGATAACTTGGAAATGGTCCAAGCGTTCATTTCGGCGGCTGAATCAATGCGGTCACCATTGATCTTGCAGGTGAGCTTGGGGGCAATTAATTATTCAGGCCTGGGCTCAGTTGCAAACATTGCGATCTATGAAGCAAAACACGCATCCATTCCGGTAGCTGTTCATCTTGACCATGTAAAAAGCTATAACCAAAACGTACATGCATTACGCGCTGGTGTCGGTAGCCTTTGCATTGATGCTGCTGACCTATCTTTCAAAAGCAATTTAGCGATCACAAAACAAATTTGCGAATTAGCACACATTGTCGGATTGGACGCTGAAGCAGGACTTGGTTATGTGCCAGATTCAACGGAAGATCCTTCTGAGGAAGAAATTGCCAAATATAAGACGGAACTAAAACAGGCGCATAGATTTATCGAAGAAACAAAGGTTGATTTATTGGCCGTGGCTGTTGGATCAATGCGAGGTATGAGGGAAAGAGTTATCAGCCTTGATCTTGAACTCTTGGAAAGTATCAATAAGGCACTCGATATCCCATTAGTTTTACACGGAGCTTCTGGAGTGAAATGGGAGAGCATTCAGAAAACCATTCAGCATGGAATCTGCAAGGTGAACATTGCTTCCACTTTTGATAAGTGTTTTGTCAATACAATTCGACATAAAATATCACAAAATCCCGAAGAAATGAATTTTCGAAAAATCTTGAAACCAGCCAGGGATGCAGTCCAAAATAAAGCATGCGAAATATTCACAAAATTAGGCTCAAGCAATCAATATTAATGCATTAATAAGGAGAAAAACTATGGCTAAAGAAATTACAATAAGCGTAATTAAAGCGGATGTTGGAGGTCTTGCCGGGCATTCTGCCATCCACCCAGATATTCCAGAAATCGCAAGTAAATGCTTAGACGATGCTGTCAATAATGGGGTTTTAATTGACGCACATGTCGCATGGGTCGGGGATGATCTGCAATTAATCATGTCTCATGACCAAGGGGTGGATAGCCCAGTAGTCCATAAACTTGCCTGGGACACATTTCAAGAAGCATCAAAAAGGTCTGCTGAGCTTAAGTTATGTGGAGTAGGACAAGATTTTCTATCCGATACATTTAATGGCAATATCCGTGGTTTAGGACCTGGTTTGGCTGAAATGCATTTTGAGGAGAGAGAAAATGAAGCCTTTATAGTTTGGATGGCGGATAAAACCAGCCCGGGTGCCTGGAATTTCCCATTATATAAAATCTTCGCAGATGCATTTAACACAATCGGCTTAGTCATAAAACCAGAACTTGCGCAGGGATTTCGATTTGAGGTACACAATATCCGCAAGAGAAAAAAAATATTATTAGACACACCTATTGATATTTATAATTTATTAGCGCTTATTGGTGCTTCGGGAATTTATGTGATCAAGGCGGTATATACTAAGACAAATGAGATTGCGGCAGTTTCCTCAACCGATTTATTGAATCTTGAACGCGGAGTGCATGTGGGGAAGGAAGATCCTGTTTGCATCATTCGTGCCCAATCACAATTTCCGGCGGTTGGAGAAATCATGGAACCTTTTGCGATGCCGCATCTTGTGGAAGGTTGGGAAAGAGGGGCACACTTTGCGCCCTTGATGCCAGTAGCACAAAGGGATGCCCATCCAAGCCGCAGTGATGGCCCCCCACGGGCTGTAGCGCTTGGATTTCAACTGGCAAACGGCAAACTGGTTGGTCCGAGAGACCTATTTGATGACCCTGGATATGATCATGCGCGAGAGGAGTGCAACCAAATCGCAAATTATTTACGTAGATTGGGACCTTTTGAACCTTCCAGGTTACCGATGGAGTCCATGCAATACACAACTTTACCGCAAGTACTTGATAAATTAGAAGAAAGGTTTGAGGAAATTAAATAATCAAATAAACTCAGATGATATATACTTTTACTGCAAACCCATCCCTCGACAAGTTATACATACTTAATCGCCTATCTATAGGCCAATACAACCGGGGGCAAGTCGTGCAATATGATCCGGGCGGCAAGGGTATAAATGTATCAAGGTGCCTTAAAGAATTAGGGGATGAGAGCATCATCACAGGGTTTTTCGGCGGCAGTACCGGAAATTTTCTTATAGATAACCTACAAGCACAGGGTTTTGAAGTTGATCCGATAAGAATAGAAGGGGAGAACAGAAGCAATATCACCCTGATCGAAAATTTCAATGGGCAAATGACAAAATTTAACGAGTTTGGGCCAACCGCAAGTATCAAGGCCATGGACTTACTTCTCGAAAAAGTAGAAAACAGGACAAAAAAGGGAGATGTCTGGGTTCTATCAGGCAGTATATTACCAGGCCTGCCAAATGGGTTTTATGCTATTTTGATTAAAAAAATCCATGCGTGCGGCGGCTTAGCATTTTTAGATGCCAGTGGTATGTGGTTAATATATGGTTATCAAGCCATCCCATTTCTTATTCGCATCAACAGAAGCGAAGCGGAAACAGTTATTGGTAAAAAATTAATTTCAAAAGAAGATGTCTTTAACGAGATAAAAAAGTTTCAAAAAAAAGGTTTAGCTATCTCTGTAATAAGCCTAGATGCAGAGGGTGCAGTGTTTGCTGATAAAACAACTACTCTCGAGGTCACCGCGCCAAATGTTGCTGCGAAGACAGTTGTAGGTGCTGGTGATGCGATGATGGCCATGATTGTTCATGGATATTTACATGAGTGGCCTTTTGAAAAAATAGCAAAATGGGGAGTTGCAGCCGGCAGTGCTAGTGTAATGAAAGACGGCACTTCGATTGCTGAATTTGAATTAATCCAAACTCTTGTTGAGAAAGTAGACCTAAAAGAAGTAAGTTAGAGAATCTGTTTTTAAGTTTTTCCCAATGACAAATGACATAGGAGATAATAATGAACAAAGAGGCGATTGAGACACTGAAAAATTCAAAAGAGAGAGATCATCACCCATTCTGGATTTGGGAATCGATAATGAGCACACCAAAAATGCTGGGGGAGTGTTTGGCAGAACCCGTATACAGTCAGATAAAAATTGTTGCCGACAAATGCGTGCAAAAGCAAGTAGATAAAATTTTTTTATTGGGTACCGGATCATCCTTTTTTGCAACCGTAGCCGAAAAATTCGCGTTTGAGGCATATACTGGGATTCAAACTACCAGCTGTTTAACCACAGAATTTAGAGAATATCCGCCAATCAGTTTCGATGACCATTCTGCTGTTTTTTTTCACTCACATTCTGGTAGTACCAAAGGAGATCCTGAAACAGTCCAAAAAGTTCGTGATTTGGGTGGATATACAGTTGGTATTACAGATATTAGAGAGAGCGCTTTGGCTAAATGTGTAGATGATTTAATTATTGGTCCAGGCGGACCAAAAATAGAGCTCCCCGCAACACGTACATATTCAACCACTGTATTCAGAATGATGCTACTAGCGATTGAGCTTGGTAAAAAGACAAACTTTCAGGAAGCAGCTTTAGAAGGCGAAAAGCAATTAAAAATGATTCCAGATATATTAGAAAACATTGCACAGAAATATGCAGTGGAAGCGCCCGATATTGTTGATTCCTTAAAAAGCTGTCGGTCTTTCTTTGTTATTGGCTCAGGCCCAAATTTTGCGACTGCCGATGAAGGGGCGTTGGGTTTCAGCCAATCAAGCGGAGTTACTTGCCAGGCATTTCAATTAGAAAATTTCCTTCATGGGCCAATCCAAACGCTGCGCCCCGATATGGGTGTAATACTAATCGCTGCCCCAGGACCATTCCAAGAACGTATTCTTAATACAGCAAAAGCATGTAAGATTATTGGCGCAAAAGTTGCCCTGTTGTTGCCAGAAGGATTAAATCTCAAGTTTGATTGTGATATGTTGATGGAATTACCAGCAGACATACCGGAATTATTGACTCCATTACTATATGTGACACCCTTGTGGCAAACCGCATATTATTTTTCTATTTTAGGTAAAGGAACCCATACAGATCGCCTTGCTATGGATAAACCAGAATTTAAGAAAGCTTTTTCAGTAATTATGGAAGGCGATAAAAGATTTGTTACGTAACAATATTTTCTTTCCAATTATATTGTTTTTGAGAAATTAGGTTATGCAAAAGAATCCAGAGAAAATTAAATTAATTGTTTTTGATGTTGATGGAACTTTGGTTGATGATAACCAAAAATTAAGCCAAAAAACATTAAACGTTATTGAGAAATTGAATGACCTGGGTTTGCTGATCAGTTTTGCAACAGGGAAAATCTTTCCTTCTGTAGAGGAACTGGTAAAAATACTTAATATCAAAACACCGATTATTTTAGCAAACGGCGCACTTATTCAAAAATCAAACGCTGATTTGATGATGGGCAAGTTCTTGCCGCTCGATGTAATTAATATTATCTTGAATGATTATAGAGAATTCGATGCGGACCTTGCCTTATTTACCCCCGATAGTGTTTTTGTTGAAAAGGAAACAATTAATACAGACCGCGTTAAAAATATATTTAAGGAAAAAGTTAGCGCTATAGGCAGCTGGCAGCAAGTTGTCAGTCATTTTCCTGTTGTTTGTAAAATGATTTTCATCAATCTTAAAAGCCAAAAAGCGATTGACCTATTAACGAATTATCTGCGAGAAAATTTGGATGGGAAAGTTTCTTTAAGTACAGGCGCGCCGAATTCTATCGAGGTTATGCCCTTTGGTGTTTCCAAGAAATCCGGCTTGTTGCAGCTGATCGATTATCTAAAAATTCCATTAGACTCGGTGATGGCTTTTGGCGACCAGATAAATGATTTTCAGATGATCGAATGTGCAGGGATCGGAGTAGCAGTAGGTAATGCGATTGATGAAGTTAAGAATATTTCCGATTATGTAATAGGTACAAATAATCAGGAAGGTCCAGCAAATTTCTTATCAGAATATTTTTTAACATAGAATGTTCAAGTAAATAGCCACTTTCGCAAACACTTTGTCAAATCGGTGAGAGGAACGGCGCAAGCCCGGATGACTTACCAAAGTGGAAAGTGGCTAAGATTGCAAAAACTCACCCCAGCTTTAGATAAAAAATGCTAATGGGGTGGTTGAAAAGAAATACAGAAACGATCAGGAGCAATGGAAAAGACGTGAACCAGTCACGGTCAATAATATTTAGCAAGGAGCGGATTATCTGGCTAAAAGTATCAACTAGTTTTCTTTGTATTGCTTTGGATAAACTTAGGTTTATGCTATACAAACGAAGCTAAATTGATTTTAAAGACAGCTAGTTGATATTCGAGGCTTCTATTTATTTTTCTGATTGTGTCTATTTCTTGATGGTATTATTGGGGAGTCTTACCATAAGTAAAATTCTCAAATTTTATACCACCCATATAGTGACATTTGTCGAATCAATAAAAAAAGTCTATATCGTGATGAGCTGCCTTTTTAGTATTTATGCGCATTGCGTATTCAATCCCTGTAGAAAAATAGATGGTATTGGTTGCTGTGGTATGAGATGTTGCGCATTCAGGACTTCCTTTGGATGTAGGATTTCCTACTTAGAGAACTGAGCGACTTCAATATAATATCCTTAATTCTTAATTAATATATGAACTAATGTATAATGCCTCACTGAAAAACCGACCACAGGAGAAATGTATTGATCAATTTAGCGGGCGCATCCGCCACGCTTTCGGCAGCCATCTTATGGGCTGGTTCGACAATCATATTTGAAAATATTTCAAAAAATATTTCATCGGCACGATTAAACTTCTA
>Ga0255379_10029_pt1 | contig 19107 bp, 20 predicted proteins | sample ANMaggSeSYBR01I3_FD_182105 | JGI IMG/M metagenome (GOLD analysis project Ga0255379, IMG submission 182105) | Sediment cell enrichment communities from methane seep in Santa Monica Basin, California, United Staets - ANME aggregate JGI... | ecosystem: Environmental > Aquatic > Marine > Cold seeps >... | reverse complement strand
GCAGAGCTCATGGCTGCAAGTATATCAGGATTGGACCTTGCCGGGACCAGTGAGGTCAGGTGGACACCAGACCGACTGGTAACAAGTGTTGCTTCAATACCCCCGGTTGTTTTAAAACCAGCTAATAGTTCCATAAGATTTGATTGCACTTCAAACGTCATAGTTAAAATCACATAACTGTTCTTAACTTAAGGGAAACGTGGGTTAAACGAAATATCCAACTGTATATAATTTTTAATAAACTTCAAATATAAGTCTACCGATAGAATTAATAGCATTTCAGGATGTATGAATAAATATTCGCAATATCTATAAGGGGATGAACAAAAATGGCAAGGGATTCTGTAGGAGTTATCTTCGGCAAGACCGGAACTCACGATTTCATGTTCGCAGTACCAGATAGCACTCTGGTTAAGCGTACCGATTATGTAAAGGTCTGGCATGAAAGTGACGGCTGGACACTGGCACAAGTCATGTCAATGACCCGCAGCAGTGATGATTTTAAGCTGGACCAGGCCGCTGATGCTGCAGGAGGTGCAAAGATGGAGATCCCGGACATTAAACTGGTGGCCGAAGCCATGGTGATCGGAGGGCGTGACAAAGACGGATTGTTAAGGTCACCCAGGACCCCGTTCTCACCCGGGGATAAAGTGTTCATAGCGGACCATGACCTGATACGTTCCACCCTGGGTCTGTCCCACGGTGAGGTGAATATGGGGCTGCTGGAAGGCCATGACATCAAAGTATCCCTTGGAATGAACAGCCTCATCCAGAAACACTGTAGTATCCTCGCCAAGACCGGTAGCGGTAAATCATATACGGCAGGTGTCATACTTGAGGAGATACTGGAACGGGATATTCCACTGCTTATTATTGACCCTCACGGGGAATACAGTTCACTGAAAGAGCCAGGCACTGATGATGCCAGGGACCTGTATAGTAAATTCGGCATATCTCCCAGGGGGTACGGTTCACAGGTCACAGTGTATACGCCTGCAAATAAAGTGCTGAACAAAGATGCTGATAAGGTGTTTCGGCTGGATGGCATGAACCTGAGTGCAAAGGACCTGATGCAGATACTTCCGGATGAGAAATCCAATAACCATCAAGGACTGTTGTACGAGGCGATTTCCAAGATCAAGGCAGAAAAGGAGTTCTATGCCCTGGATGATATCATATTCGAGGTTGGGAACAACAAGAGCAAACTTAAATGGAACGTTATTTCATCCCTGGAATCCCTGCGTGAGGCTGATATCCTTTCTGACCACCCTACTACTATCGAAGAGTTGTTCACCCCGGGACGGGCATCTATTATTGATATGAAGGGGGTATCCCCCCAGCTTCAGGGTATGATAGTGGCAAAGCTGTGCAGCGATCTGTTCGAGGCCAGGAAGATGGGGAATGTCCCGCCTGGCATGCTGGTGATAGAGGAGGCGCATAACTTCTGTCCTGAAAGGGGTTTTGATAAGACTGTAAGTACTGAGATTTTGCGTACGATCGCTTCGGAAGGCCGCAAGTTCGGGCTGGGCATGATGGTTATCAGCCAGAGGCCTGCACGTATCGATAAGAATGTGCTGAGCCAGTGCAATACCCAGATCATCATGAAGGTGACGAATCCAAATGACCTGAAGGCCATTAGCAAGGGGCTGGAAGGTATCAGCAGTGAGGTGGAGGAGGAACTTAAAAGACTGCCGCCCGGGGTGGCCATGTTGGTATCCAACGATATCGAGCGCCCGGTGCTGGTGGATATCAGGGTGCGCAAGAGCAAACATGGCGGGGAGTCTGTGACTATATCAAGATCGGCTGCCGCCCATCATCGAGCACCGGCAAAGCAATCCGGGACTACGCCAGAACAGGCCCAAAGACCGGCTCAACGTAAGGAGACCCCTACCCAGAAACGGGAAGTTGGCGGGTTGTTCAAAAAGGTTTTTGGGTCTGGGAAATAAAAACAAGAAAATGAAAGATTGAATAAACCGCCTGTATCTGGTACAGACGATAAAAAATTCAATCCTCATTCTCAAGGACATCTATCCGGATCATAATATCCTTGGCCTTTTCCTTGTAATTGTCCCTGATGTCGTTATACTCGTCCTCAGATATGATACCACTGACATGGTCCTCATCCAGTTTAAGAAGCACATTGAATATAGCCTGTTTGGTTGTTTTAAGTTCATCAAGACTGAGATTTTCAATGTCATTAGTTTCAAGAGATGGTTGCCGGGATGTTTCTTCTTCGGCTTCATCCTCTTCCGCTTCCAGATCCTCTTCTATCCCCTCATTTCCCTCAACTTCATATTCATCTTCAGCATCGTCCGATTCCAGAACATCTTCTATGTCTTCATCGTCCTCGAACTCTTCCTCTTCCAGGTATATATCTTCATCCTGTTTTTTTGGCAGGACACTTCCCAGTTTATCTTCCAGTCCTTTTATTGCCGGACTCTTACCTCTCAGTACCACATAACCGATCACTGAAATAATAACAAGCAGAATAATCAGGTACAGGGTAATATCAGATCCGACCGGATTTGATTTGCTTAACTCGAATGAAATCTCAACAAACAGAGGCTGGAACCAATTGTAAGTCTCTGAATTTCCAATTCCCTCAAAAAGATCAGCATTTATTTTACTCCCCTCATTATCCAGTACAGTAGTCTTCATCCCATCAGATTTTTCCAGTTTTACGACCAGGGCTGGCATGCCAGTGATGGGCATATAAATATAATTAACATTTGTCGGATATTTCAATTTCTTTGTAAAGGTAACCGATTCGGTCGTTTTCCCTGTTGGTTCTGCCGGAACCATATATTCAATTTTGTACATGGGAGCCATACCGGTTCCTGATAGTATGATATCATTCCATCCTACAACATTCTCACTAACCTGGAAGGCCTCAATTGTGTTTCTGCCTCCATCTGTTGCCATCTCCTGTCTTGACACAGCAATATTGAAAGCACCATCCTGTACGTAGGTATAGATAGGGCCGGAATAGTTCCCCGTCCCGAGGTTCTTGTAGATTATGGTTTCGACTATTCTAAAATACCCGGGATAGGTTACCTGGTCAACCTCAATAAGATGCTGGATAATTACAATATTTGCCCCGTATGAAGATACTGCGACTTCTGGAGTCGAAGTATTATTGCTTCCATTAATGGCGTAATCCGGAAAGGCTGATGCTGTGGAAAATGAGAATAATAGTGCCAGAATGACAAATGCACTGATGAATAAAACTGAATTTTGCTTTAACATTGAGTTGTACGTCCTTTTTTCATTAAAATGAATATCCCTTGCAATATTATTTTATATCACATCTATTATACGCCTATTATAAAATATTAACTTGTTAAAAACCTGTCCGAAAAATCTGGGATGCATGGGGATTTGCCTGTTAGGTAAGGCGGATGAGCACGACCATATAATTCATACTGTTTGAAAAAAGGTGTGGAATTGATTGCTTCGATACAGGGGACAATAACCTTTTTATTCTGATTTCTTTCTGATTCTAATTTCCTTCTGTTTCGGTCATTTTCGTATGTAACATCCATCCGGAAGAGTCTATTTTTCCGTTAGGTAATACAACAATCGTTCCATCGTCTATTTTAACGCGTGTTTTTCTGAGCGTAACATCAATGATCTCTCCTTTATATTTCATTGTCTCGATTTGGTCACCAATATTAAAGTGTCTATCCAATAGTAGGAATATACCTGCTAATGCATCAGCTAAGATATTCTTAACAGCTAAAGCAACAGCAGCTCCGATAAAAACAGACGCCCCTATGATAGGCATGAGAATATTTTCTAAATTAAGTTCTGCCGTGATCGACATGATGACAATGAACCATAAAATGTATACGACAGTCCTTCGCAAGAGGTTCTGCGTGTCTAAAGGTAAAATTGTATTACTTAAGTATCTTCTAATGGACCTGCGAATAAAACCAATTACAATAAAAGCAACTATCAGGATCAATATAGCTTTTAAATATGCCATATATGGTTGAGCTAAATCTAACATATCTGCAATTTCCATCACTAATCACCTATTTTTTTTTAACTTGTCTCCAACCCTTCAATGGCAAAAGTTCTGTAACAATTTTAGTGTTTTTTTATATAAGAATGTTACGCTTATCAATAATCTTTTAAAAATTATTTAAATACCTGGAAACTTATAAACGCATTTCGACATCGATATAGGTAATTTTCTTATTTTAAATCAAATCTTTTGACATGATTTACATGATTTACATGATTTACAGGATATACAGGATATACAGGATTGGATCGCATCCTGTTAATCCTGTCGATCATGTCTGAAATTTTCATTTTCTTGTTTTAGATAAGTTCTAAGTACGGCCCGATATGATTATAATATACCAGCCAGAGACCTACTAATATCAACAGGGCTCCCGCACCTCTTTTGATCATCACGTCATATCGCGATACTGTGCTCAGCTTCTTACCTGAAACATTGATGAAATAGGCTATCAGCAACATCGGGATTCCCAATCCCATTGAATACATAAAAAGCAGGAACCCGCCATACATTATACCCCCTTTCATAAGCACGCCCATCATTATTGCTGCCAGTATAGGACCAGTACATGGTATCCATACAATACCAAGCGACATTCCCAGGAGTAAACCGCCTGCAATACCTTCCTTTTGTGGATCTACATTTATCATACCCGGAATTGAATTTAAAATGGCAGGGGTATATTCGGTCAGCATTGCAATGCCGAGGAGTATAATGATAACCTCGGCCCCGAACCTGATATACTGCTGGTATGAAAAAAATAACTGGTTGAAAGCTGCCATGGTCATCCCAAGCAGTGAAAATGTCAGTGCCAACCCTGCCACAATGGCAACCGGCCTGAACTTTCCCTTTCCAGTGGAATAAGCCAGTACAGCAGGTAGCAGCGGCAGTATACATGGCGAGAGGATACTGATTATACCTGCTATAAATGCAAGGAAGGGAAGTGGTAGGTCTATTGATGCTAATGTGTTCTCAATCTGGAATAATAGACTCATTGATCATTGTGCTTACTGTGTTGTGTTCTCAACCATTTTTATTATCAATTCTACCTTAACCTGAGCGCATCCAGTATAGCTATTTCCAGTGGACCTTTGGGTGTGAAACCTATCATCTTGGCCTGTTCAGAATTCGTGGTCAAAGTACCATGTTGTACATATTTGTATGTGCCATTATCCGATCTGGCTATTACAAACATGTCAGGGATAAAGTATACATTGAACATTGCAGCCAGTTGGTACTGCTTGTCAATGTCGATATAGACAAAATGCACTTTTCCATCATATTCTGCTGCAAGTTCTTCCAGAATAGGTTTTTGTTCTACACATGAAGGACACAGTCCTCCTCCCCGTCCCAGCTCAATAAATACCGGTGCAGTTTCAAGCATTGCATCAATTTCTTCTATTGAGTTCACTGTTACTAATTCTGACTGATGGGCAGTGCTGTTGTCAGTACACCCGCTAAACGAGACCATTACAGCCATAAGCAGAAGCGTTAAAATGGTAATCCTGTTTCTCATTATATCACTTAGTAGAATTTATTTGTATTAATGGTTAACCTATATGATTACGTGTATGGTTTTGCATATAGCGTGCAAACTAATATATGAATTCATAAACCAGGTTACAGACCAACAGATAGCCGTTATTCGGAAAACTTAATATAACATCTACCCAATTGAACATTCATAATCATGACATAATCCAGTCCGGAGGTGAGATCAAACTATGTGCAGCGTAGGAGATGCATTTGGAGTAGATGTGGCAGATGAATTAAATGCAAAGAACTATAAATGCAAGGATTGCGGAAATGAATTTCAGGGTATTGGTAAAAATGTCACTTGCCCTGCATGCCGGTCCAGTAATGTGGAACTTGCATGATCGTACAATCCAATATTAAGCGAACATCATCAATTTATGATACCCCTGAATTACAATGGAATATTGATGCTCCACGGTAACAGTGGAGTTATCGGTATTGTAAAAGCCGGAACAAGAAACCTTTTTTTTCTTGAAACTGAAGATGAGGAGATCGTACTGGGCCTTGAACCTGACGACCTGCTGGTCTCATCCGGTTTTGATACACATAAGACCACCATCAATGGCATAAAATGCGTACTTTATATGTTAAGGGAAGTAGGCACACCCCTTATTGTACTGCCCAAGAACCACCCCGCCTCAAAGCGGCTCAAGATCGTTGTTTCTATTGGTAGCCGTACCCGCATCAGTTGTGATATCACACCGGGCACCCATCCCGAACAGGATATACTGTGCGGAGTGGACGAGTTTGGCGGAGTCGAGATACTGGGCGTGCCCGGAGGTGTGGAGTTCAGGAACCTGGACTCTGGCAGGATCGAGTGTATACCGTTCACAGTCTGACATTTGATTCAATACTTTTAACACCAAAAATGAGCATTAAGGTAGCATGACCTTGATCGATATCCTGGCTGCATCCATCTGGCTTATGCTGCCTGCATATCTCGCAAATCCCATGGCTGCAGTGTTCGGTGGAGGTACCCCGATTGACCTGGGAAAGTATTTCTCTGACGGCAGGCGGATACTTGGGAACGGCAAGACAATAAGGGGACTGGTAGCCGGGACCGCCTGCGGAATCATGATAGGGCTTATCCAAATCGGACTTGCACCCCGTCTAATGGCATCAGGAGTATTGGATAACTGGCCATTGTTTCATGGTGCCCTGGATGCATACTCATTCAGCACTTTATCCATAGTGTTCCTTATGGCCTTTGGTGCGCTGCTTGGGGACAGTGCAGAGAGTTTTATCAAGCGGCGTCTGGACCTTGAACGGGGTGCCATGTTCCCTGTGGCGGACCAGCTTGATTTTGTGCTGGGTGCATGGGTGCTGACATACATATTCGCAGCATACTGGTTCAATACTTATTTCAGCTTCTGGATTATAGTAACAGTACTGGTGGCCACGCCCTTGCTGCACCTGTCCACGAACATATTGGGATATCTCATTAAGGTCAAGAAAGAACCCTGGTAGTGAAAAGAATGGATAAAGAACTGATTCAGGCATTGAAGAACTGCGGGGCAGTGAAGTTCGGTGACTTTACACTGGCATCCGGCAGGAAGAGTACGTATTATGTTGACATCAAGAAGGCCATCACCGACCCTGCCACACTGGAACTGATTGCAAACCGTATCGCTGGCATCATGAAGGAGCGACATATCTGTGCAGAGGCCATCGGTGGTGTTGCAGTGGGAGGTATTCCACTTGCAACCGCAGTTTCACTGATATCCCGCCTGCCTCTGGTGATTGTCAGGAAGTCCTTGAAAGAACACGGCACCGGCGGGCGGTTTATCGGGGATGTGGCAGGCAGGGAGTTGCTTATGCTTGAGGATGTGACCACCACCGGTGGTTCGGTGATCGAGGCCATTAAAGACCTGAGGGATGCGGGGTCGGTTGTGAATATGGTAATTACGGTAGTGGACAGGGAAGAAGGCGCATCAGCAGGGCTCGAAGATATGGATGTGGAATTGCTACCGCTTGTAAAGGCAGCAGACCTTTTGAATGGGTAAATTGGGAGACTTTTTATTATTTCTTGGTCACTGATTATTACTACTTATGTATTTCGCAAATTATATAAGCGATCCTTGAATTTTCAGAACAAATTAAAAAGTCTCGTAGATATCTGGGAAACATATATTTACGTGGTAATCCCTGATTGATATATGTTTGGATATGGATCGGAGGAAATAAAATGGATCTGTATGATGCATATTTCTTAGGTGAGAATGTTGAATGGCTAAAAGATGTAATTAATGAAGAAGCATGTGTAGATGTTAAAGGAAATAGAATCATTATTGATGAATTGGAGATTATTTTTAATAGTTTATTTGTAAATAAGTTGTCTGAAAATACACAATATGAAATTAAAAGGTATATAGATAAATTAAACATGACGTTTAAAGTTCAACAGATGGTAAAGCATGAAGATGTGGTGATACTTAAAGAAAGGTTAAAAATATGGTCAGATCGTATATCAACTGATTTAAATGAAAGAAAAGTAATCGAAGTTTTTACTGATGGTATATTAAATCCGAAACATTTGATGATAGGTGGAATAAGTTTCTTTCGTGAAGAAATATGGAATGAGTTATCAGATATTTCAAAAAATGATTTGAATGACGCGTGCCATTGTCTACTAACTCAATCGTGGACACCAGCAGTTATGATTTCATTAAGAGCAGCAGAAGATTCTGTTAGAATTTTATATAAAACCGTGACTGGAAAAGACGTCAAAAAGAAAAGTTTGTATAATATTATAGAGGAACTGAAGAAAGAGGAACAAGCAAACAAAATTCTTTTAAATTATTTGGATTATGTGAGATCTATTAGAAACCGTGCCGAACATCCTGATGAAATTTTTAGCCAATATGAAGCAGATAGAGTTTTTCTTCAAGTAGTGGATATGATTATTGTAATCAACGAAGAATTATCTCCTAGTGTCGAGTCAACCCTATAATTCCAAATATGCTATCAATACATCTTATAATCAGACACTTTGATGTTGACGCGACACTAGAACATGCCAGAACAAGACGAAACAGGATAGAACATGCCGGATATATTCGAGATCACACACAAGGATTCTGCGGGCAGGATAGGACGCCTGGCCACACCTCACGGCACGGTTGAGACGCCCACTATCATGCCGGTCATCAATCCCAATATCCGGACCATCCCGGCAAAAGAGATGCCGGGTTTCGGTGCGCAGATGATAATCACAAACTCATATATCATCTACCGCAACAGGGAACTAAAAGAGCAGGCACTATCGGCCGGGCTGCACAGCCTGCTGGAATTTGACGGCCCCATCATGACTGACAGTGGTTCATTCCAGTTGAGTGTATATGGCGATATCGAAGTGGATAATGCACAGATAATCAAGTTCCAGCAGGATATCGGTACAGACATCGGCGTGCCACTGGATATTCCAACGCCGCCTTCTGCCGATCGGGATGCGGCAAAAAGTGAACTTACCATAACAAACCAGAGGCTCATGGAAGCCCTGGAACAAAACAGTGACAGCCCCATGCTGCTGGCAGCTCCTGTACAGGGCGGCATTTTCAAGGACCTGCGCGAGCAGGCAGGCAGGGAACTGGGAAGGGCTGGTTTTGATATTTATCCCATAGGTGCGGTAGTACCGCTGATGGAATCATACCGCTATGCTGACCTGGTGGACGTGATAGTGAGTGCAAAGAAAGGGTTGCCCTCATCGGTTCCCGTGCATCTTTTCGGTGCCGGGCATCCGATGGTGTTCGCACTGGCAGTGGCACTTGGCTGTGACCTGTTCGATTCTGCAGCATATGCCCTGTATGCAAAGGACGGTCGGTACCTGAGTGCTGAGGGTACATACCATATCAAGGACATGGAATATCTTCCCTGTTCGTGTCCGGTATGCATTGGCCATACCGCTGGGGAGATCGCGGCCAGCCCTGACAGGCAGGAACTGCTGGCCCGGCATAACCTGTACGCTACATTCGCTGAGATTAGGCTGGTTAAGCAGGCACTGCGTGAGGGCAACCTGTGGGAACTTGTAGAAAGACGGGCCCGCATCCACCCCAGGATGCTTGACGGGCTGAAGCGGGCAGTGACATATGCTGACTGGATAGAGCAGTTAGACCCATCCTCAAAATCCACATACTTTTACTGCGGTCCCGAATCCACAAAAAGACCTGAGGTCATCCGGTGGAATACCAGACTGGAACGTTTGGAACTGGAGGGGACGGTATTAATACGACCCGGTGGGCGGGTCAGGCATGAATCAGAATACGATTATGTGCTGCACTTCAAACCCCCGTTCGGTGCATACCCCATGGAACTGAAAGAGACATATCCCTTTAATGCCGAGGTTGCAAATGTGCCAGACCACGAATCCCTTACCTGTGCCCTTGAGAACACTAAAAAGCTGATCGAGTTGAACCCTGGTGCAGAGTTCACTTTCGTGTACCGGCAGTCCTGGGACCATCCCCTGATACAGGATATATGCCGGATAGTAGGTCACAGCTGGTCGGTTTGACCTTACTTTTTTAATCTCAACCTGACCACGGCTGCAAACATCTGGGGTATTACTTTTTTCAGGTCAAGCTTGGAACCTTCGATGTGGCGCCATTCCACAGGCACTTCTACTGTTGTATATCCCCTGTCCCTGATGCGCCAGAGCAGTTCCACGTCAAAAGCATAGTTGTAGGTCCGGATATCACCAGCCACCCTGTGGGCTGCCTGTGCATTTAGTACCTTGCAGCCGCACTGGGTATCCTTATAGGGCAGTCCGAAAAACAGCCTGACCATGGCATTGAAACACCGGCTGGCAAGTACCCTGTGCCTGGGCTGATGCGTGTGTATTACTGAGCCGGGCAGGTACCTTGAGGAGATTACACAGTCAATACCATCCGAGACCATATCCACCATCTTACCCACATCATGGGGCGGGACGGCACAGTCGGCATCCACCACTGCAATAATACTTCCCCTGGCCCCGGAAATGCCGAGCAGTATGCCTCCGCCTTTTCCAAGCCTGGTTGGATGGGATACTGACCTGACAGCAGTATGGTTCTTGCTGAATTCTGCAACAAATTTAGGGGTGCTGTCCGTGCACCCATCCATTACCACCAGTATTTCATGCGGGGTTTTTGAAAAGAAACGGGATAGTTCTTGTAGTGTACCTAAAATGCGTTTTTCTTCGTTATAGGCAGGTATGACGATTGAGACCATGTCCTGCTTTTTTGTTACCGTCATCTGATAGGCACCAAAGAATTGTATGGTAGCCCGGCACGGATTCGAACCGAGGTCCGGGGATCCAGGGCCCCCAATGATTGACCGCTACACTACCGGGCTGCGACTATCTGAATATAACTTGTTACCTATAAGTCTAACGGATAAGCCCGGGTATGAGGAAAAATTAATATTCCAAATGATACATCTTGTAATCAGGTGAAAACCAAGTAAAATGGGAGGCAGCATATGAAATTAAAATACTTTATAATGATTAGTGTATCAGTTCTAATGGTCGTGCTTATGATCAATTCCGGTCTGTGCCAGATGGGCGGGCCGATGAGAGATGATATGGGACGTCGATTTGGTGAAAATTTTAGTGCCGGTGATATGATGGGGGCGGGGCAAACGCTACGCTAGGATGCAGGTATGCAGGGCATGGGGTTCATGCACAGTGGCGCATGTTTGTACGGCCAGTATATCACTTTTGATGTGGATAACCAGTTAGGTGCCATTATCAACTACGGCATTGCCGGTGTGGATATATTCGATTCGATCGCTGTGAACGGGTTTGAGTATGGCAGCACCCAGGTCAGCGAAGCCATAACCCTGACCACGATAGCAGATGCAGACGGGACCACATTTATCCAGGTACATGATAATCCGGCTGCTGTGATCAATGTGTTCAGTTCCGAGGATTATACTGTCAATTTCGATCTCGCAGATGGGACTACCGTATCGGAAGAAGAGAATATTGTAAAGATCGAGGTTGAAGGTTCTGATATCGTGGTCTATATAATCTCTGCCTCCGTTGATACAATTGATATTTCAGGGGACAATGGCCTGATATCCATCACTTCACCAGCAGACAGTTCTGTTGTGGTGCGGGCGGTACCTGTGAATATGCAAGGGCAGGGCCTGGATAATGTACACGGGATGTTTGTCAGAGGGATGGCAGGGAACCGGGTAGGTGCAGAGGTCAGTCTGGGTAAAGGTGGTTCGATGAGTGTAGTGAATTATGCTGAAGAGATGCACGTAGAGTTGCAGTCAATGACACAGGATATGATACAATTACGGGTCAATTGCACTGATCCGGCAGGTAGGATAATGGCTTTCAACCTGGATAATACATCCCTTATGCTGCAGGAAATGGACAGGATTGGGATTCACTACGATGGTACTCCCATGGCATGTGTAAACGATCCCGGGCTGGTCTTCAATGCTACCACAGCCACATGCTGGATATCCCAGCAGACAAGGGAACAGGCACAGATCATGATGTATATACCTGAATTCTCTGAACATACCATTGACATCGTGGTCGAATCAGATGAAGCGGCTGAAGTACCGACAACAACAGAAACACCGGAAACACCGGATACAAAAGTACCGGGATTCGAAGCTTTAATTGCAGTCCATGGTCTGGTACTTTCCGGGTATGTGTCTAAAAAATTGAAGAAATAATATTGAGTTGGGATTTTTCCCAACTCTAAAACCTGCCATCTGTAAGGCTCAGGTGATCCTTTTCGATCTCTATTATAGCTTTGAATATCTCCTTTATCCTTTCTTCAGTTGCCTCACCCAAAAACCGGGTATAATGGCGAATCGCATTGGTCTCCCGCTGGTTGGATTCTTCCAGGTTGTCCAGGTTCATGTTACTGCACATGTTTTTGTCCCTGATGATATCGGGGGATTGTTTCCTCAATTCCTTGACAATTGTGGAGGCATGTTCGGACTCGACCTTGCCCAAACGCTTGAACATGGTGGCATCGGCCACATTATCTGCCCTGTCCGCTGCACAGAAATAGAATTCTGCATTGCTGACTTCCAGATTTAGTGCTTCTTCCAGGTTCCTGCGGGATACATCGGTCAATGTGTATTCCTGGAGTTCAAAGTCCCTGGCCTCGATCATATACTGCTGGTGGGCACCACAGAACGGACAGTGGGTAGGCGGTGCATCCCCCAGATAACCTTCCTGGCATATCTTACATTTGAATACTTTCAAATAATCAACCCGTCTGCAATTGAAACTGAATAAATTTAAAGTTGTCGTGTTTTGCATGATAGTAGTATTCCTAAAAAGATTGAAATACTATAAATCCTATGTGATTGTCATCGAGCGTGGAATTTTCAAGAAAATGAAAATTTCAGACAGGATAAACATGATTGACAGGATCCAATCCAATCCTGTATATCCTGCAAATCCTGTCAAAAGATATGATTGAAACTAAAATCAATTACCTATATCTATATCGAAATGAGTTAATAATTTCCTTACGTTGAAAAAAAACAGGTAAGATTTATGACGAATTTGGGAACATTTCTTCTTAACACCACACTGCTATTCAGTTTACTATCCATACTACTGCTGCTGTACCGTGAATATTCAGGAACAAAGGAAGTAATAGTTTCGGCCAGATGGACCATCCGGATATCGGCCCTGTTATCAGTCCTGACCATGCTGCTGTTGATTTATTATTTCCTCAGTTCTGATTTCAGGTTCACCTATGTTTCCCAGAACTCATCTACGTTACTTAGCACATTCTATCAACTGGCAGCTACTATTGCGGTGCAGGATGGCGCGATGCTGTTCTGGACTGCACTTGTATTTTTGCAAATATTATGGATAAGCGAACGATATGACACGGATTCCAGGTTCTTCAGGCGCATGCTGATCATAATGTTGGCTGTGGGTGCCGTGTTCACCTACGTGATCGTTTACAAGTCAAGTATGTACCCCTTCCAGACCTGGTTCGATCTCTGGGGCAGCCAGTATAATATCCCTGTGGACTATGCAATGTCTGAGGGTGCTGGATTGCGTCCCATATTAAAGGACCCCATAATGGCCATACACCCGCCGTCCCAGTTCGTGGCATACGCCACCACACTGATACCATTTGCTGCTGCCCTGTCTTACATGATAACAAGTGGCGTAGGCAAGCAATGGGAGAAAGTGCAGCGCCAGTGGATACGTTTCTCATGGTTCTCCATGTCCCTTACCCTGATACTCGGTGGTGCCTGGATATACAAGCTTGCCCAGTGGGGTACACTATCAGGCACTGGCAATATTTGGGCATGGGACCCTTATGAGACCACACCATTCATCGTGTGGATGATAACCACCATGTACATGCACATGGCATACAAGTACAGGACCGGCAGCGAGTATGAGGTGCTCACCCCCCTGTTCGGTACACTTACTTTTATCACAACACTCTATGCAGGCTGGGTGGCCCGCAGTGGTGCTGTCTCATCCACCCACGATGTAGGTGCGCTGCCCAGTGCCAGTATTTTTTTCTGGTCAACTATCCTGTTGCTGGCTGTTGTACTATACCTGTCTTTTATGAAGATCAAGGATGCAAAGGACGAAGAAGGGGGAGGCGGGAGACTGTTCACCCTGTCCCACATGTTCGACCTGACAACCATCGTATTTATTGTCCTCTCCTTTATTTGCTTCTTTGGCATTACGGCACCTATCTATTCCAAGCTGGTGATGCACGTAAACGCCAATCCCACAGATCGGGAATTCTTTAATACGCTGGCGTACCCTTTCACTATGCTGCTGATGTTTATTATCGGTATGTGCCTGCCGTATAAGCCTATTGTAAAGAAGATAGGGGCACAGAAGTATCTTATTGTCGCGGTTGTTATATTATTGCTTAGCATAATCCTTGCATTCATTGTCCCAGGACCTGAATATTACGTGATTAACCATTCCAGCCCTTTCTACACTACTGCTTCGGGTATCACGCGGATGTTGGGTAGCCTTTCGCTGCTTAGCTATGCGCCCATTTTCCTGTTCTCGCTGGCAGCTATTGTGTACAGGTTCGTGCTGGATGTCAAGGGTACGAAGGACAGTAAACGATTGATGAAGCCCGCAGGTATAACCCTTATACACCTGGGTACGATCCTGCTGCTGCTCGGGGTTATTGTTAGCCAGTCCTTTGATGTGACCTACAGGATGAATTATTCTGACTCTGAGTTGGGTGAGATACAGTATGTCAGCACCGGGGTACTTGACGATTATGGTAATTACAAGGATTACAGTGACAATCCTCTTGGTCTTGAGCTTGTACTTAACAATGGGGATGCAATACATACCGTGAGCACCAGTGACAGGATGGTGGAAGGTCTTACAAAGAATGCTTTCCATATCAACCTTTACAGGGACGGCAGGAAGATATCGACAGGTACGGCACTTTTTTGGATCGAGCTTAATGATGAAGATCTGGATGGCACTTTCGAGCGGGTGGAGTGGACAAATATCATGGATGATGAAAAGCTGTTCAATACCTATCATGTGAAGTACGGCGGCCGGATTGACAACGGATATAATTTTGTGATCAAGGAGATTCCGCTTATTAGTGCTGTGTGGATCGGTTCAGCGCTGATGTGTATCGGTGTGCTGCTTACTTTTGCTGACCAGGAGTTGTTTGGGCTAAAGGAGAAGATCAAGTTTAAGGTGAGATCAAGGACTGCGCCTGAGGCACATGCGGAGAAGGTGGGGCGTAAGAGGAAGAAAACGGTGCCTAAAGAACCAAGTGCTGCTGATAGGTATGAGAAGATGTTGAGGGAAGAGCTTGAGGCTGCTAAGAAATAGGCGGGCTTGACGCTTCTTTTTTATTTTTATACGAAGGATACTTTGTTGAAATACAAAGTACCGGGGTTGGGATTCGAAACCATGGACGGCAGCCCTGGACTATGGGGCCGGAAGTAGCATCCCCACGCATGTGGGGAACACATTGAATAGCGAGAATATCACCCCGTTGTACACGGTTCATCCCCACGCATGTGGGGAACACAGTTCCGGCTGTGTCGCCGATATCACGTAGCTCCGGTTCATCCCAACGCATGTAGGGAACACGCAGTTCCATGCATTTTCTTTTTTCGCTCAAAAACGGGTGCACGATATGGATGTGCGTGGTGTCGATACTAAAAGACGGGGGCGTGGAATATACTTTATGCCAGATCAATGCAGAGAACTTGACCTCAAACATATTTGTCTAAAAATTCCAACAACATATATATATCATTTTGGCATATTTATCCAATATGCCATATCCTACCGCCCTCGCAATATTCAAGGAACTGAAAAGACCCACCTCCATATCCAGGTTAGCCGACATACTCGGACTTGACCACTCTACAATATCTACAGCCGTATCTTCACTTGTAGCAGAAGGACTTGCCGAAAAACAAAGAGACGGCAAAAAAGTACTTGCCAAACGCTCAAACACACTCCATGCACACTCACTGGAAGATATTCTCAAAGAATACCCCCGACTGCCGGTGGAAAAACTATTCACCAATTCCTCAATGGAAGTCCTGGGTGCACTGACACAACCCCATAACATCACAGACACCGCCGCAATGACCGGACTAAATCGCCACACCGTTTCGACAGTACTCACAAAACTATCCGGATACGGCATAGTGCTCAAAGAAAAGAGACGATTCGTACTGAACAAACGCCATCGCCATACAGTGGATCTTGTAAACAACTACTGGCGCTATGCAGCAAACCAATGTCTCTGTGACATTGCAGACGATGCGATCATACTCTGGCAGCGCGGTCCCGAATTCCTGTTCAAGACACAGACCGATCTTGGACACACTGGTGAACAAGACATACAGCCGACTGCAACAATAGTATTCTCCGGATACAACCTCCAGATCATAACCACAACACGATACTATTTCCACAGCAAACGGCGGCTGGGGGTGGAAGACCACATCATCCACACGATACTCATAGACCCGCAAAACCCGACCTACAATTCCTATGCCCTGGCCCTTGCCACCCAATCCGGCGCAACAGACTTGTTGAACACAGGCAGGTATTATGACATGGAAAAACACATAGAGTCACTTCTAGAATATCTAAGAATAAAAGAGAAGAACAGTGATGCTGTGCTTCCGTGGAGTGAGTATATGGACCTGTTCAGCAGCATGGTGGTGAGAGGAGATTTTTGACTGCAAATACCTGGAAAATGAAATTGATAAACTTGATGGGGTGCTGGAAAAACACGTAAACCTCTACCTTATTGGCGGAGGCTCCATGAGTTTCCAAAACTTGAAAGATGCTACCAAAGACATCGATGTAGTGGTCAGGTCAGAAAACGACATGAGCCTGCTAAAATCTGCACTGGCACAAATGGGTTACTCGGTTCCCGCTATTCGCGGACCATATAAACAGATGCAAGCGAGTGCAATTATGGAAAACAAGGACGGTTTTAGATGGGATATATTCGTGAATGTAGTATGCGGCGGATTAAAACTATCCGATGCAATGGCAGACCGTGCTACAAACCTGTTTTCGATGGATCGGGTTTCGATCAACATGATATCCTTGGAGGATATTTTCATCTTCAAGAGTATCACCTCAAGGGAACGCGACCGTGAAGATATGTATCTGTTGTTCTTACAAGGTCTGGATTTTAAACTGATACGTGACGAAATCACCTGGCAAAATGACAACAGCATGAGTGCTGCATGGGTTGCATTTTTCTTCAACGGGCTTGAAGAAGTTGTGGAGCGTTACTCTATCGTCATTCCATTTTTCGATGAATTCCATGATACAGCATACAGCGATATGCTATCGCAAATGATACTCGACCGTTTGGAGTCAGGAAGTGCTACTGTTGAGGATCTTAATCGAAATTTTGGTGTTGACGATATTGAAAAGCATGTGGAATCCATGATCCAGAAAAAATTGGTGACTAAAAATAGCGATGGGTCATTTTCATTGAACAGGGATTGATCCTTGTTTTAGTGGATGTCGGTCTGCGATTAATCTTAATAACTATACACCGCAGCTCTGCTGCGGTTGGGTGTGCCATCGCAACGTTTGACTTTATTCTGACGAAGATGGGCTATATCATGGTATCTTTATGCTGCTGACAACAATTGCTGCACTGGTGATCCTTGCGCTAAAATTCATACCAAAAGGAGATTATCTACTTGGAGCCTGACATTATGGGTTTCATAGGCTACACCCACTCATAATCAGCCGAACGTACTTGATTACACTTGGATTTCTGTAGCCTATATATAGGCTACAAATTTCTTAACTCAAAATTCTCATTCAACTATACTGCATGCGTTTTCATATTATTAAAATTTTTTAGCCCTCAAAACCCTGAATCTCAGGTTGGAGGTGCCAGTATCATTCTGCTTATTCTTGCAGTTTTTGTAGTAGTTGAGACCGTATCCAGCTGGCGCAGAGCTCAAGAAAATAGTCAGCAGCTTTAATAGAATTATATCGGCAGTCCAAGCCAGCTGAATACTCCGATCATCTTCAGGCTCATATATATCATCATAGTAATGAAAATATACCTCAACTGCTTTGCTGGCAGCTTATGAGCCACTATTACACCTACCTGTGCCATCGGTACACTCGTAGCTGCAAGCACAAGCCATGCAGTCAGGTTTACATATCCGATCGAGTGAGGAGGGATCCCCTCAACTCCAAGTCCATTAATGATATAACCGAACACCCCACCAATACTGGTAAATATCATAATGGCAGCCGATGTCCCAACAGCCTGGTGCATTTTAAATTTTAGTACAAGTATCATTACAGGGATCATCAATATACCTCCACCGATCCCTATCATACCGCTAACAATGCCGATCGGAAAACCCCATGCAGCCCAGAGAGCGGGATTATCCTCAGGCTCTTGTCCTGGTTTTGGTGGTTTTATAGTGACCATCCGAAACGCACCTGCGAGAATTCCAAGAACAAAAATTAACTTTAACACTTCACCAGGAAGATGTGAAGCTATAGTAGCTCCGATCACTGCTCCGATTGCACCTGCGATACCAATAAAGATGGCTGCCCTCCACCAGACCGTACCCATCTTATTATGACCAAAAGCACTGCTCAGCACTGTTGACAGCACAACAAGCAGGTTCGTCCCGAAAGCTACCCTAATTGCAATATCAGATGAAAATCCCATAGATGTATAGACCCAGTACAGCACAGGGACCATGATAAAACACCCACCAAGACCGAGCAGCCCGCTGGCAAGCCCGACCAACATCCCTGTGATGGAAAGTGCAATGACTGCTGTTATTAGATCCATAATCTCATCTTTTTATATGATGTCTGATCCGTATAAATCTTCATACGCCACTTATCTGCTGTAGACAACTTTCATGTAGTTATCGCATATAGAGGCTGTCCCCCTCCAATTCAGGTAAATGTACAAACCAACACAATAATACATGACTTTCGGCTCAGAAACGGGTTAAATTAGAGAACTTTTAAATATAGTAACTTCCTTTATTAATTCATGACTGAAATAAATCATGAGATTTTTTAATTTGTTCTGGAAATGCTA
>Ga0255379_10027_pt1 | contig 19657 bp, 13 predicted proteins | sample ANMaggSeSYBR01I3_FD_182105 | JGI IMG/M metagenome (GOLD analysis project Ga0255379, IMG submission 182105) | Sediment cell enrichment communities from methane seep in Santa Monica Basin, California, United Staets - ANME aggregate JGI... | ecosystem: Environmental > Aquatic > Marine > Cold seeps >... | reverse complement strand
ATCGGAGGAGGTCTTGTTCGCGGCAAAAATAATTGAAAGAGCGATCCAGCAATCCTGAGGAAGAGGTAAAGTCGGTAGTTAAAGTATAAACAACGGTTTACGGTTTACAGTTCACGGTTGATCAAACCTCAATTGAGCTTTTAGCGGTTAGCACAATGATTTCAATATATTGCTAAACATCAATATTTCAACCAATGGGTAAAAATCGAATCGATGGTAACCATCTGAAATAATAAGAGCTAATCGCTCATCTTAGGTCAAAACATAAAACTGTAAACTGTAAACCGACAACCGTAAACCGTTACTTAAATATGTTGGAAAAGCCTTATAAAGTATTGCTGGATGATGTATTTGAAGGCCCAATGGATCTTCTTATTCATCTTATCAAGAAAAATGAGGTGGATATATACGACATTCCGATTTCTCTGATCACGGATCAGTACCTTGGCTGTCTGAACTTGATGAAGTCTTTGAACATAGACCTTGCCGGCGATTTTATATTGATGGCTGCGATTCTGGCCCAGATAAAGTCAAGGATGCTTCTTCCGGTGCATGAGGGTGAAGACGAAGAAGATCCCCGAATGGAAATTGCAAGGCCTATTCTTGAATACCTTGAGATGAAGTCTGCTGCCGAGCAGCTATCCGAAAGAAATCTGCTTGGAGACACTACTTTTATCAGACAGTCCGACATAAAAGATTTTTTATCGGACCAGGATGATGAAGTCATAAGTGTAGGCCTGTTCGAGCTTATTGATGCATTTCAGAAAATACTTAAAAATATATCCGAAGATCAGAGGATAGACATCACTGCCGACAAAATGTCTGTAAAAGACAAGATTTCCAGGCTGGTTGATATATTTGAAGATAAAGGTTCGATAACCTTTGAGGAACTATTTTCTGCAGATGTGCTGAAAAGTGATGTTATACTGACCTTTCTTGCAATACTGGAGATGGTTAAACTCTGCCTGGTCAGGATTGCCCAGCATACCCAGTCAGGTGTTATCAGACTCTTTTATTTATAGGTGGAAGGTGAAAGGCTGAAGACTGAAGGTAGAAGGCTTTTAGGAACAAATCATGCACGATTGAACCAAAGATCGTTGAAACCGAAAAGGTCTTGAATGGCTTAATTCGAGCATTGCGAGATGATTTATATACTTCAGCCTTCAACCTTCAACCTATCCACCTAACTACTTACTATAATGGAAGATATAAAGAACATCATTGAAAGCCTGTTGTTTGTTGCTGAAGATTCGCTTACAATAGACAGCATTAAAAAAGTGCTTGATTCCACTGACTCTAATGCGATCCGTAATGTTCTGAATGAACTTTCAAGTGAGTATGAAGCCCGTAAAGGCGGGTTTTTTTTGCGTGAGGTCGCAGGAGGATACCAGATCCGCACACGGTCCGAATACAGCCAGTGGATAAGACGCCTGTTAAGACCAAATCCTCTCCGCCTGAGCAACGCTGCTCTTGAAACGCTTGCCATTGTTGCCTACAAACAGCCTGTGATACGTAGCGATATTGAACACTTGCGGGGTGTTGACTGTGGGGGAATTCTGCGCATGCTGCTTGAGCGAAAGCTAATCCGGGTTGTAGGCCGCAAGGAGATTCCGGGCCGCCCGATGATCTATACGACCACAAAGAAATTTTTGGAACTTTTTGAATTAAAAGACCTTAAAGATCTGCCATCCCCCAAAGAGATAGAAGAGCTGGGGGATTGTTCCATTGAGCAAACAGGAGATGAAGACACAAAAAATTCTTGACTTAACTAACAGTTTTAAAGTTTATTAAACCTAAGGGCTCGGTCAAAAATAACCTGGTAGATTTTGCGCCCAAATTTGCCGTAGATTTAATCGATCTGATTGAGCAAAATCGCAGGAATAGCGAGCTATTTCGAGGACTTTTGCGATTGAAGATGGGTTAAAGATATGGTGAAGTTGGGATGCAAAAATGCCAAGTTATTTTTGACCGAGCCCTAAGTTGGGCGGTTAACTCAGCGGGAGAGTGCCACCTTCACACGGTGGAAGTCACTGGTTCAAACCCAGTACCGCCTACCAGTAAAATCAAGGAGTTATGGCAATATGCCTTGCTCTTTTTTGTTTTTTGTTGCCGATAACTAATTCAAACAAAACGTTATCAATAGGAGAAAAAATATAAAAGCATTAATTGCTGCTTTGATTACTTTGGTATTTTTGTTTACAGCACCTGCTTTTGCTAAAGGGCCTGGCGGGGCAGGCAAAGGCGAGCAAAACAGAGAACGCGTCAGAGAACACGTCAATACCAGGAGCAGGGTAATGAAAGGTGTGGCAAGTGATAAAGGTGTAAAGATCAGAAAAATGGAGCAAAAAAGGCTTAAACAGACTGAAGAGATTAAAGAAGAAAAGCAAGAGAGGGTTAAGGAAAAAAGCAAGAAGGCAAGAAGGCAAAAAAGGGTCTGGAAAAACAGCGTGAAAAGAAATCTGAGCAGGTACAGAAAGAATTAGGTAAAGGCTCTGAGAAAGGGCAGGAAGCCCGCGAAACGCGAAAAAAATGGTGGAAATTTTTGGGTGAAGGTGAATAAATCATCTGCCGCTACAAACCACTCCGCTCCATAGGGCTCGGAAAAAAATTCTCAACAAGGAGATGCTAATTATGAATAATGGTTTGTCAGAAATTGATGAGCTTTGTATCAATACCATCCGCACGCTTTCCATGGACGCTATTCAAAAAGCCAATTCCGGCCATCCTGGTGCACCAATGGGTCTCGCACCTGCGGCCTATATCCTGTGGAAATGCTTTCTGAAACATAATTCCAAAAACCCTGAATGGACAGATAGAGACCGTTTTGTACTTTCAGGCGGACATGCCTCTATGCTTCTTTACAGTCTTCTTTATCTTTCCGGTTACGATTTAACCCTGGATGACATAAAAAATTTTCGTCAGTGGGGAAGCAAAACTCCCGGACATCCTGAATTCGGTCATACACCCGGCGTTGAAACTACAACAGGTCCATTGGGCCAGGGATTTACCAATGCCGTGGGAATGGCCCTGGCTGAAAGACATCTTGCAACAATTTTTAACCGTCCCGGTTATGAAATCATAGATCATTATACTTACATGATATGCGGTGATGGAGACCTTATGGAAGGGATTACCGCCGAAGCCGCATCTTTTGCCGGACACATGGGTCTTACAAAGTTGATCTGTATCTATGATGACAACTCAATATCCATTGAAGGAAATACAGACATAACATTTACTGAAGATGTCGGCCTGAGATTCAAAGCTTATAATTGGCATGTAATTAGAGTGGAAGACGGAAACAATTTAGACGATATCCATAGAGCCATTAAAGAAGCCAGAGCGGAAACAACAAAGCCGTCCATTATTATGCTGCAGACGCACATTGCCTTTGGCAGCCCGAATAAACAAGACTCTGCTGACGCACATGGAGCTCCTCTTGGAGAAGAAGAAATCCGATTAACGAAAAAGAATTTAGGCTGGGATGAAAATGTTTCTTTCTATGTTCCAGAGCAAGTTGTTAAAATATTTGGGGAATGCATTGACAAGGGGAAAAAAGCCGAATCAATCTGGAAAGAAAAGTTCGAAGAATATTGCAGTAAATATCCTGTTCTGTCAAAAAAAATGAATGATTCATTAAACAATTCTTTAAATGAAGGCTGGGATGCGAACCTGCCTGATTTTTCAAAAAATGAAGGACCAATAGCTACAAGAGCTGTTTCAGGGAAAATACTTAATGCCATTTCCGAAAATATACCTTATCTTATAGGAGGTTCCGCAGATCTGGCCCCTTCAAATAATACAATTATAAAATCTTCTCATGATTTTCAAAAAAACATGTTCGACGGACGTAATATACGTTTCGGGGTAAGGGAACATGCTATGGGAGGAATAATGTCAGGGATAGCTCTTCATAAAGGGCTCAGGCCTTATGGTGGGACTTTTTTTGTTTTTGCCGACTACATGCGGCCGGCAATACGCCTTGCCTCACTTATGAAGTTACCCGTAATATACATCTTTACTCATGACAGTGTTGCGGTTGGCGAAGACGGCCCAACCCATCAGCCGGTAGAGCATCTTGCCGGCTTAAGAGCTATTCCTGGGCTTACAGTAATTCGACCTGCTGACGCCACAGAAACAATAGAAGCATGGCGTCTATCCGCCCAAACCACGGATAGCCCTGTAGCTTTAATTCTCAGCCGTCAAAAACTTCCTGTTATTGACAGGACAATTTACAGCTCTGCCGATAAGCTGGTTAACGGCGCTTATATTCTGTCAGATTCCGACGGCAAGCCGGATATTATACTAATAGCTACAGGCTCGGAAGTAGACATCACACTCAAAGCAGGAAAAATTCTTGAAGAAAAGGGTATCTCTGTCAGAGTAGTAAGTATGCCGAGCTGGGAGCTGTTTGAAAACACATCACAAGAATATAAAGATAAAGTACTCTTGCCGGATGTAAATGTGCGGATCGCTGTTGAGGCAGGTATCTCTATGGGTTGGGAACGCTATACAGGAAGCAATGGCGTAGTAATCGGTATAAATGAATTCGGTGCTTCCGCTCCTGGAAATATAGTTATGGAAAAATTCGGATTTACATCTGAAAACATTGTACAAAAAGCAACAGAACTTTTATCTGGAAAACAGCATGGATTTTAAACTTTTTATTACTACGTTTGGTTTAGTATTCCTTGCAGAACTTGGAGATAAAACCCAATTAGCCACATTAAGCCTTTCAGCTAATTACAATTCAAAAATTTCCGTATTTTTGGGCTCAGCTTTTGCCCTGATTGTGAGTTCCCTTCTTGCGGTATTATTCGGGGCAGGGTTAAGTCGCCTTTTACCTCCAGATTATATACAAATCGGAGCAGGAATCTTTTTTATAGTCATTGGTATATGGATGTTGATTTCTATAACAAGAATTGTTTGATTTTAATTAAAAATTTGAATAGAAATAAAGTATGAACAAAAAAATACAGAATATCTATATCCGAACATGGTGGTTTGCATTATGCTTACTGGTTTTTCTTGTTTTTCCATTTTCTTCATTTGCAGAGGAAAAAAAAGAAAACAGGTATATGGGCTCTGATTCTTGTAAACCATGCCACGAAACCCAGTATATTTCTTTCAAGAGTTATGCAAGGAAAAGCCGCTCCTTTGAAAGTGTGCGGAAGATGAAAAAAGGTCTTACTGAAGATGAAATCAAAGAATGCTATGCTTGTCATACCATGGGGTACGGAAAACCCGGCGGTTTTATAAGTCCTGAAAAGACACCTGAACTTAAAAATGCAGGGTGCGAAGTCTGCCACGGGCCCGGCAATGTCCATATCAAAACAGAGGATCCGGCTTATATCATTCGTGACGTGACAATAAACATTTGCCAGGAATGTCACATTGAAGAGCGGGTCAAGGCTTTTCGATACAAACCGATAATTTATGCCGGTTCCCACTGATCTGGAGGTAAATATTTATGATTTGTCAACTGTGCTTTGCAAGTGCATTCAATACCAGTGTTATTGGCCTGTCTTCCTCGCTTTTTCCGGTAAAACGTATTGGTCCCGGTCTTCTGTAGTTGTCCTCACAAGGTGCTGCCGCAAGCCATTTTTCTCTCAATGATTTTACAACTCGAAAGGATATGGAATTGATATCCACAACACTTTTTTCCAATACAAGTGATAGTTTTCCTTTTTTTTCTTCAAGATGCATAAGTGAAGCAATTGGAATTCCAATCGGCTCCCACCTGGAAAAATCCATTTCTAAATTTTTTATGGCTGCTATCTGGCCGGTTGCACCGCTCGCTATCAGCCTGAAAACAGTTAATCCGAGATTATAAGTATAAATACAATCAAATCTTGTGGGGTCGCTTCCCCTGCCGTCGTAACCGTAAAAATGGACCTGAGTCTTAAATTTTGGAACAGATTTGTTATAAATTTTCTCAACAGGAGCAGGGATTATGTCATTTTTCTGAATAGCTCCTTCTTTTACCATAGTCTGTTTTAGCGTTTTTTTAGATATAATGGATTCTTTTAAAAGGAAAAACTTTTCTTCTTTATCATAGTTCCTGAAAAGTATGGGGCCAAAGCAATCAGGATCAAGCCCGCCTTTTGATAGCGTCTTTCTATAATAAGAATTATCAATCCCCAGCTTATAAATTCCTTTTTCTTTAAGAATATTCAAATAATTTTTTACCAGTCCCATGATTACCTTATCTGTCTCAACCAGCGAAAACTGGAAATTCCCATGGCTGTCTCTTTCGATCAAAAGCCCTTCCTGAAAGAATTCGGGTATATCATTGAAAAGATCATCATCCCTTGTATTCCAGATCGAAGACGAATTATCTTCACGCGAAAGCCTTGCCAGCCTGCGCAAATATTCCAGCTTATCTTCAAGAAGCGGGAAATCGATATGAAAATCAGCATCATGTGCCTGGTTATATTCAGCTATTATTGCATTAAGCTTGATTATAAAAATCTGTATTTCATCAACAAACTCCAGAATACCTTCCGGAATTACAATTACGCCGTAATTTTTCCCAACAGCAGCTCTTTTAACAATGCCATCGCAAATTATACGCGAAAGACGCCGCAGTGTAATACCATAAGCGCTATAATCCGTTATCCCCTCTTTCTTTGCCTTTTCGAGTCTCCTCTTGTCAATATAGTCAGCCAGATCCTCACCGATCAGAGTCATATTTGCATGGGTCTGTAAAGCTACTTCAAGCGCCAAATGGCTGGCGACTCTTCCCATAACTTTGCAAATATGCCAGTATTTTACATCTGAACTGCAGTCAGTACAAAGATTGCTTATAGCAGTTGCAAAAGCTCTGGCTGCTGTATGAAACCCAAAGGAGATAGCGCATAAAATATTACCATCAGCATCTTTTACTTGTATATCGCCATCAATTGTCTTGGGTACACCAATGACTTGAATGCCGTCTTCAAACATATCTTGAGCAAGAAATGCCGCATTAGTGTTAGAATCATCTCCCCCTACTATTACAAGAGCATCAAGATTAAGCTTTTTGCATGTCTCTTTTGACAGCGCCATTTTTTCTTTTGTATCTGTTTTAGTCCTGCCGGTCTTGAGCATTGTAAAACCGCCTAGATTTTTGTACTTGTCAACAAGACTGTCGGTAATTTCGATAGCCTCGTTTTCAAGTATTCCATCTGGTCCAAGCAAAAAACCGTAAATTTTATTTTTCGGGTTGGCTTTTTTTGCTCCATCATAAAGACCGGCAATAACATTATGTCCTCCAGGCGCAGGTCCTCCGGAAAATACAATGCCGATATTACGTTTTTTGCAGTATTTTTCTTTTAAAGATTCTTCCAGCTCTTTAGCCCCTGTTATGTTCTGTACCTTATTATCTATAATGTTCGGCAATTGCTTTTTTGCTTCATTATCAACGACAAATCTAAATTTAGAATTATCCTTCAAGGCAGTATAGGGATATGTAAAAACTTTACATACAGGAGGAGCATATTCTCTTCTTTCAACTAATTCCTGGTTAATATTACTGGTTACCTTTTGAACTTCAGGATGTTTCAAAAGATCTTCAAGGGGTAATGATTCTTTTCCTGACATAGCCAACCTCCCGAAATTTTGATGCAAAAAATTATTTGAAAGGGCAAACCGTTTATGGTTAACGGAACATTGAAATTAGAAATTTGGCCTTCATGCTTTTGTACTGTTTTTCCCAATTCCCAATTTCTACTTTAATCTCTCCCAAATTTCTACTTTCCAATTTCAAGTTTCAAGCCGTGAACGGCTATTTATAAATATACGCTGGAATTGATTTATATTCAACAGATAATTCGTTCTATTTCGAGGATGTCGTGAATATATGTGTAAAAAAATACCATAAAATTATGTAATTTACTCCACAATTTCACACTAAAATACATGGTATTGTGTTCCTATTTTTCTATGCATTTTAGTTAACTATCTGAAATTGTATCATTTACCTTCTAACCATTTAATTTGGTATGATTCTTGCTTACTAATAATTAAAAGAATTAATTAAATTTGTCCTGAAATTCTACCTCAATCTCAAGCCCTATTGGAATTATTCAAATTCTCTACTTCTATTTTTGACTGCATGAACCTGAAAATATATCCGCTTCAGGTATAATCAATTTCAAACCATGAAAAACTCGCGCATAAGATATCGTAAAGAAAGAACTTGCCGCAAATTAAAAGATATGGTTGCAGTTCGGCGAAATTTTATAGAAAAATACATAATCCTCCCAGGTTCTTTCTTAACGATCTCTAATGCACTCAAACAGTTTCCTGTTTTGAAATTGATCACACCTGAAGCTCATGCACGCCAAGTTTTTGTTTCATAAAGCTAAAATGACGATGAAATGAAGCGCAACGCCAAAAGTTCTCCCAAAAACCGGGTGTTCGTATAATGGACTGTAAGTTGTCAAGCCAGGCCATCTACAGCGCATTGAAAGCGGACGACTGTAAAGTGGCTGAAAAGTTACTGGAGAGGATGGACTCGTCTTTTGGTCCACGCAGCCTGATGGAGCTGTCCGAATATTATTTTCTGAAAACCCGACTGGCCATTTTCAGGGGCTATCCCAGAACGGCACCTCTCCATGCAGCAGAGGCGTCATTGAACTCGCTCATTGAGGTGGGCTCTCCTTTTTTTCTGGGTTTGCGTTACTTGTCAAAGGCACATGTTGCGTATGAACTCGGAAGACATCGACATGCGCAAGAGTGCTGTGCACATGCTTTGAGTATTGCACGCAAGACCCAAAACGTCCTCCTTACATTTTCTGTTTTTCTGGCAGAAGCCTTTTTTGCCCTGGATCAAGGGAAAGAATTAAATGGTTTGCAATTGCTGCGCAAGGCCTTGGACATCGGGAACAGCCAGGGATATTTGAACACATTCCAGGATAACCCACCGCTTCACTTAGAAAAATGGCCATGTGCGCTGAAAATATACACTTTAGGACGGTTTGTCGTGTTGAGAAATGGACAACCGATCCGATTCTCCAGAAAGGCTCAACAAAAGCCTCTGTCAATGCTCAAGGCTTTAATTGCGTTCGGAGGCAGAGAGGTAAGAAAAGACCAGATAGCCGATGCACTATGGCCTGAAGCGGACGGCGACATGGTTGAACAATCTTTCGCAACCACTTTGCACCGTCTTCGCAAGGTGATCGGCTATCGCAATGCTATCGAACTTCAGCATGAACGCTTAACCCTGGATCGACAATACTCCTGGGTCGATGTCTGGGCATTTGAGCGTATTTTCGGGCAAGCCGATTCTGCCTGGGAAAAAGAACCGACGGGACTGGAAGCGATGGAAGCCGTTGTATTGACCAGAAAGGCCATCGACATGTATCAGGGACCTTTTCTGGACGGAGAAAGCAGCAACCCGTGGACGATTTCCCTTCGCGAACGTTGCCGGAGCAAGTTTCTGCGTGGTGTGAGCACGTTGGGCCGTTACTGGGAAAGGGACGGACAACTGGAAAAGGCTGTGCAATGCTACCAGCGCGGGCTTGAAGCAGACGACCTTGCTGAGAATCTCTACCAACGTCTCATGACCTGCTATCACCGGCTCGGCCGCCTGGCTGAGGTGCTATCGGTTTACGAACGCTGCAAGAGGGTCCTTTCCGCATCGCTCGGAATTGAACCTTCGTATGAGACAAAAGCGATACGCAAGTCCATTCTTTTCAAAAAATCATAATTTTTTCATTTTTTTTTGAATCTGTAAGCTATCTGTAAGGTTTGGTGTGTTAGTTTATAATAGTTTTTTTCCGGATTCGGATTGCAAAAAACGCAGTAGTTTCAAAGAGTTAAAAAAGGCGTGGTGGCTACATCTGTAAACCTCCACAATTGCTCACGATTTATCTCATGTGTTGATCTTGAAAGCAAAAAAAAAGGTAGTCCCTACAAAGTACTGCAGGTTTGGGAATACTGCCCTGTTTTACTTTGTAAATACCGGTTTTTCGCTATGTGCTGCCCGAAGATATGATATGTAACTTATTGAAATTATTGATCCGCACTGCTTTATAGGGACTACCGAAACACGGATATGGAGAATGCTAAACGGGCACGTAAAGCGGAAACGCCGAAACAGCCAAGCATTTTCCTAAATTGCAGTGCGCCGTATTTCTACCCGACTTGTTAGGAAACAGAACTAAAAAAAGAAGAGAGGTTTACTCATGCAACGGTCAAGGAAATCCTTTGTATTATGGGTGGTGATTGGCTTCTTTGTTTCGCTGATACTGTCCGGATGCGACGGAGGCGGTGATGGTGGAGGCGGGGGCGGTGATGGTAGTGGAGACACCGTTACAGATAATCCGCCGGCAATAAGTCAAGTAGATTCCAGTGTGTTTTCTGACACCGACAATGTCTATCCGACAGGGAGAGTCATAAGGATTGATGTGGAGGAATCATCTGGGGCAACGGATATTGATAGCGGCACGATACGAATTACCTCAGCTTCGCAAGGATACGATTCTGGCATTCAAGATTTGACTTTTGGTTCAATTTTCTACCATTGGGACACGACAGACCTTGATCCGGCCTCTGATTATGTTGTCGATGTCACACTTACCGACGGTGCCGGACAAACAACGACTGACAATTCCTTAGTTATAACCCTTGCACCAAATCCGCCAGCCATCAACAAATTGGTGAGCGAAGTAGATATCAGTGTTCCTGCACAAGGACTCCCCGTCAGAGTTGTCAGGACTTATCTCCTTGATTCTGGCTTCGATAGCACTCTCGGTTTTGGATGGACCCATACGTATCTTATGCACGTGGTGGAGACCGGCGATGGGCTTGTGAAGGTCTTCAACGCTGACGGTTCCGGGTCTTTCTTTGAGCAAAATGGGGATGGTACGTATGATGGTCCCAAGGGGGACTTTCGAACTCTGAGCAAAGCTCCTGACGGAACCTTTGAGCTCATAGGGAAGTCTGGCACACGCTCTCATTTCAATGCGGCAGGAAAGCTGACCAGTATCGAAGACAGACACGGGAATGCCTTAAACCTAAACTACGACTCGGAGGGTCTCTTAGATACGATTACCGATGCCTTAGGGCAGAGCACGACTTTTGCCTACGATGGTAACAAGCGTATATCTTCGATCACCGACACCGCAGGACGATCTGTTTCCTACGGATACGACAACGCAGGCAACCTAACATCCGTCACGAATATCGGCGGTTTTGAGACGATCTACGCGTATGATGCCGAGCATAACCTGACAACCGTTACTGACCCTGCTGGTAGACAGACCTTTTATACCATAAATGCAGATGACCGGCTGGAAACCGTTTCGGGTGCAGGAGGAAAAAACAGCCTGACTTTTCAATATGCTGTTCCAGCATCGAATCAAATGACTGTTACTAATGCCCTGGGAAATCAGACAATTTTAACCTATGACAATAATGCATCGATAACACAAGTAACCGATCCATCAGGCAATACCACCAGCATGACATATGGTGATGATCTCAATCTAACCAGCAGTAAAGATGCTGCAGGAAATCAAACTATCTTTACCTACGACACCAATGGCAATGTCATAACTGCGACTGATGTTCAGGGAAACACTGTTACACTTACCTATGAACCATCATTCAATCAGCTTACCAGTCTGATTGATGCAAATGGAAATACCACGACTTTTGGTTATGATGCAAGCGGCAACCTCATTACCAGGGACTATCCCAACGGCAATACAGAAAACTTTTCCTATGATACCTATGGAAAATTGAGCAGCCTGACAGACTCTAATGGAAATACCACGACTTTTGATTATGATACTAATGGTAATTTGACCACCATGATCTATCCTGACGGCTCTGCGGAGATGTTTACATACGATGCCTTTTGGAACCTCAACAGTAAGATAGACAGAAAGAATCAGACCATAAATTATGCCTATGATCTTTCAGGCAGGCTTATTACAAAATCATATCCTAATAGCTCCTCCGACAGCTTTGTTTATGATGCGGCAGGGAAGCTACTCAACGCAACAGATAAGAATGGGACGATCAGTTTTGATTACGACAGCTTAGGCAGGGTTACGCAGGTCACCTATCCAGGGGGAGAGGTGGTTTCTTATGGTTATGACGTAGCCAGTAACCGTACCCTGCTTACGTATCCCGATGGAATGGCGCTGGATTATGACTATGATTCTCTGAACAGGCTCATACAGATAGGCAATTCAGGACAAATGGTAGTGGGTTATGCATATGACCAGCTCAGCAGAGTAATGCGCCGTGATCTTCAGAATGGAACTTTCACCACTTATAGCTATGATCAGTCTAACAGGTTGCTGGCGCTTATTAACAGCAAATCAACATCAGAGGTCATTTCCAGCTTTGTTTACACCTATGACAATGTCGGGAACCGATTGACCATGACAACCCTGGATGGCTTAACCCAATATACCTATGATGCTATTCATCAGTTAACCGATGTCATTTATCCGGACGGCTCAGCCACATCTTACAACCTTGATCCCGCCGGAAACAGAATTTCTGAGGTAGTTGACGGCAATTCCATAGATTACACAACCAATGATCTCAATCAATATACAGATGTTGATGGGGTTTCCTATACTTATGATGTCAATGGAAATATGACGAGCAAAGTAACTTCTTCTGGGTTAACAACATATGCCTATGACTTTGAAAACCGTCTTATTCAGGTGGATACCATTACTGAAACAATCACCTATTCTTATGATCCATTCGGAAGGAGGATATCAAAGATAACGTCTTCTGGAACTACCAATTATATCCATGACGGCTTTCGGGTGATTATGGAAAAGAATGATACAGATACGATTCAGGCCACATATATTCATGGAATCGGGATAGATGAAGTTCTGGTGATGAAGAGGGGTAGTCTGGACTATTTCTATAGTCAGGATGGATTGGGAAGTGTGACTAATCTGACCGACTCCTCAGAGAATATCGTTGAATCCTTTACCTATGACGCTTATGGCATACCAAGTGATGTAAGCTCTATAGGGAATCCGTATCTTTATACAGGAAGGGAATATGAACCAGAGACAGGATTATTCTTCTATAGAGCCAGATATTATGATCCAGAAATTGGGAGGTTCTTAACCACAGATCCTATAGGATTTAATGGTGGACCTAACCTTTATACTTTCATCCAAAACAACCCTGTTAACTTTATTGATCCAAATGGTCTGTTTGGAATATATATAAATACCGAATTCTTTAGGGGAAGAGTTGGCTTACGAGGAGGGGGTAGATACTATGCTATTGGCGAACTGATAGTTAATGGAGTTCCGCATCCAGTTGAATTATATTACCGGTCAGATCCTATTACCTTAGTTATTAATACCCCTGACAATAAGGATATTGTTCTAAGTTTTCCAGTTAGCATTCCTTTACCCTATGAATATCAGTTTAATGGTACTGTTGAGATTCAGATTTCACCTGGAATATATGGGGGTAAATCTGACGGAAATACTGGTATATTTCCTTGTGGGAGCAGTAGTGGTTGCAGCGGCAGCAGTGTGTCATCAGGCGATCCAACATTTATCCAAATTTCGCAAAGGGAAGCTACCCAAAGCATTCATCAAAAACCAGGATCTATTTCAAAAAAGTTTTCTGCAAATATAGTAGTACCTCATGAATCCTCACTCGTCCGTGCCAACGTCCCCATTTTCGGACAAGCCTATGGCAAAGCGTTTAAGGAATATCGTGTTGAGTATGGAGAAGGCGAAAATCCTTCTAAATGGTTCCATATCTATACATCCACTAAACCTCAAGCAAAAGAGATCACACCTGATGATCTGGATGACTCATTAGACATAACCATATATGGCAATCTGGCCACACTGGATACGGGGTTAAAAAACTATGTGTACCTCCCATCCCATCCCAAAGACCACCCCGTTGACCTTAAGGGCACATATACCATCAGACTGGTGGTCACAGGAAATGATGGTTCCACTGTTGAAGACAGGGTGACGGTTGATGTGGCAAACGTCATCCCCAACGCATGGGGCGGCCAGGCAAAGAGTGGGGATGGGAAGGTTGTTCTATCTGTGCCGGAACAGGCCATTACGGATTCTTTCCGTCTGGTATCAATAAAACCAGCAGAAAATGAGTTTGTTGCTTCACCATCAGAGCGACAGGTTATCGGCAGTATTTATGAAGTCAGAGAACCTGGCGAACAATTCACGAAAGAAGCTTTGTTGCAGATTGCCTACTCCAGAGATGAGATCAGCGTCACAAATCCAAACCAAATGGGAATCTATGGCTACAATTCAAAAACTAAAGAATGGGAATATCTTGATTCGAAAAGAGATGAAAGCAGAAACACAATTATTGCCAAGATGCGAAAGCTTCACTCTTATTATGCATTGATGACGAGCGACCTGACCGGTGAAGGGTCTGTTTTAGAGCCGGCACTACAAGAAAGATCGCACATTCAGCAGATCAGCACTGTTCCGGTTAATGGCCACAACCTAAATACCTTTGAAAACGGTTTAGGAGAATGGTCGAACCGTGATAACGAGGTCGGGGCAACAGTGACGCTGGATAATACAGCAACTTTTGACAAAACACATGCAGTAAAGATTACGAATACTCATGTGGGTGGTAATTTTGCGGTCAATGTGATAACGACGCCTTTTGATGTAAGAGAGTATCCACTGGTTCAATTCGATTACCGCATTACACCGGAAGTAAAGACCAACATTTTAGTGAAGGTCTCCGGGCGTTGGTATGATATCGGTTTTACCGATGATCCGAAAGACTTTAATGACAAACGGGTGAACATCGCCCATATTGGTGATATCAATAATATTGTGGCAGATGACCAGTGGCATACGGCACGTTTTAACCTGTATGATATGCTGAGAACCAAGACCGGCAACACCCGTGCTGATGCAATGATTATGGCTGACTGGGATGTTGGAGGTTATATGAAACTACAATTCGGGAAGAATGCCAAAAATGCCACCTATTATATAGATAATTTTACCATCAGCCGGGAGGTCGTTGCATGCTTGAGAATAGACAGCGATATCCTTCTGGTTGACAACTTTAACCAGAAGAAAGCAACCAATGCGTTGGGTGGAGCCACGACCATCTTTTCTGATGGAAAAAAGGAGCGCTTGGAAACCACCTTCAGCGAAAAAGATGCTGTCGGAAAAGGCCATGCGCTGGCACTCTCCTATGACGTCTCCGACCCTGGGAGCTATGCGGGGTATGTGACCGGTTTGCAGAATCTGGACTTACGCGGTTATCAATCTATAACCTTTTTTATTAAGGGGGCTGAGGTTGGTCATGACCTTCAGGTTGGCTTGAAAGATGCCTCAGACCATGAAAGTAAGGTGATAATAAGTCATTATTTACCAGATAAAATGGAGACGACTTGGCAGAAAGTCACAATCCCGCTTGTTGCGTTTTCACGTGTCCTGGATTGGGGAAAACTGAAAAACCTCAGTTTCTCCGTAGAGAATAGGCTTCATGGCAAAGGAGTGCTTTTTGTGGATAACGTTGAATTCCAAAAGGAGATAAAGTCCTTTACTGTGGATAACTTCGAGAGGCTCGACAGAAGAAACTCGGTGGGAAGAGAGCAGTACACATTCGTCAGTGGTGCTGCTGCTATTAATGGACAGCATGCTAAAGGATCTTCTAATGGAATATATCGCCTATCTTATGGAGGCAATATTGGCGCTATCAATGCGTACGCCAGTGATCTCAAATCCTACGCTGGGTGGACTACCAAGCTGGGCGGCATAGACTGTTCGCAATGTGGCGCGCTATCCTTCCGCATCAGGGGAGCTAAAGGGGGAGAAAATGCCAGCCTCTATCTGGCCGACGGAAATTTCAGATGGGGTGTAGACGTGGCAAAATACGCCAAGGTAACCACTTCCTGGCAAAGAGTCATCATTCCACTGCGTGAGTTTGCAGACTATGGGGCAGACCTCACGCATCTCGCAGAGCTGCAGTTTGTGTTTGAAGGGGAAAAGATGTCTGGCACAATTTATTTGGATGACATTAGTTTTGGTCATGAAGGCAAATGAATGAATGCCTATAGTTTTATCTCAAGTCAGCAAAAATAACAGAGCATGTTACGGTCTTCTGGACTGAGTGCTGTATCAGGACGACGGATATACCGTGGTGAATGATCATAAAAGCTGGCTGGTTCGAAAAAACACAGACAGGAAAGACAATTTGTAACGACATGCAACGAATACCTTCACCTCGAATCAAAGGCAATGGATACTCATTAGCCTGTTTACTGCTGATCATTTTGATTGTTGGAATTCAAAACGTCAAGGCAGTGGAATTCGATAGCCCTTTTTGCAAATCACCTGGCGTGGCATTTCATCCGAGGGCTTTCGTCCCGCAGTCTGATGATTGTAGCCCAAAACGGGAGCAGATCGTTGATGACCTCCGGCTGCTAAGAAAAAGCGGTTTTCGCAGTCTTGTTACCTACAGCGCTAGTAAAATACTGGGTTCCGTCCCGGAAATAGCTCGACAGATAGGTTTTGATGGTTCAATAATAATGGGAATTTGGGATCCCCTTTCTGAACAGGAATGGGATAAAGCCATAACCCAAGCTCCGTTTGTCAATGGATATTGTATGGGAAATGAAGGGTTGGGGGTTCGTTACAGCCAAATTGAATTGGCATCTAAGATGAAAGAGTTAAGGCGGTTAACTGGTCGCCCTGTAACGACCTCGGAGCCCATAGACAGTTATTTGAAGGGCATTCATCGCGATTGGCTACTGATCAATTCTGATTGGCTTTTTCCTAATGCACATCCATTTCTTGCGAATCAATCAGACCCTGACCGTGCCGTGGATTGGGTTGTGGCTCGGTACGACTACCTGGCTGCTACCACGGAACGAAGAGTTGTGATCAAGGAGGCAGGTTTTCCTAGTTCAGGGTCGAAAATTTGCAACGAAGAAGACCAGCTCTCATTTTTTGAAACGCTGGTAAAGAAGGGAGTAGCGTTTTTTTATTTTGAAGCCTTTGATCAACCATGGAAAAGAGATGTTCTGAAACAGCCTGCCGTGGAAGCCCATTGGGGTTTGTACCGCGCAGATGGCACTCCCAAAAAGGTGATTCTATGGTTTGCCGACCGTTGGTTAGAATGATGGTGCAGCGATTTGCAGCAATAACTCTGTTTTTGGCGGTCAACATACTTGTATCCGCACAACCCACCAGCGGTTCAGGCGGGTTTGGAACGAGCATTGTCACCTTCTCAACAGAAGCATGCGACGATACTGGTGTAAGAGAGTGGGTTGAACTGGCTGGTACTTCCGGTTTGCTTTGTGGACGACCAAAGCATAAATCCATCCAACTGATTACAGTTTATGCGCCAGGCTGTGACAAAGGCCACTTGATTCTCAGGGAGCTGGAAGCTCCGGATGCGAGTACACTCCTCTTGTTTAGCGCCCCAGCTTCCTTGATGAAAAATATCCTCCGAGCTACAATCTACCTGAAGGGCTATCGCGAGAACCTAATCCTATTTGAATATGTAGGAGGCATCTGGAGGCGGCGGACGCCCCAACAAGTCTGTGTGGCGGCGACTGGTGGAAGAGAAGCTTCTCAAGAACCGCTGCTGGCTTTTTCAGTAGAGGGGCTCGGTCTATTCAGCTTGCGGGAGCAACACCAGGCAGTCACTACTGCTACCACTGTAGGTTTGCCTGCAACGTCCGCTAGTTCGCTTTTGAGCGGCAGTACCTCACACGGCCTGTTGCCTTTGGGCTTCTCTATTGTGCTGCTATCAGTAAGTTGGATGCTTTCACGTTGGATTCACTGGACGGAACAGAATGCTGACAAATAGCATGAACATGGCATGGCCTGCAATTATTTTTTTGGTCACACAGAGCCTGTTTCTCGCGGCGTTTTCTTTTTTTGCTTTCTTCAATTATCTGTACGGAATAGCCAGTCTTTGGAGACCACGTTTCCGGCGAACACGACCGTCTGGAAAGAAGGTTGCCATTGTGATTGTTTCATTTAACGAGAAGTACGTGCTGGAAGAGACGGTTCGTGCTTGTAAAGCTTTGAGCTATCCAAACAAAGTCATTCTGTTAGGAGATGATTCTACGGATCCTGAAGTAGTGGGTCAGCTTCGTCGTTTTGCGGCATCCCAAGGTTGCAAAAAGGTGCAAAATCATTCGTTTTGTCAGAAAACAAAAGGTGTTGACGGCCGATTATGTGAAGAACCTATAGAGATTTGGGAATCACCAGGCTTTGTTTTGTTTCACAGACCTTGCAATGCTGGATTCAAAGCGGGCAACCTTGAAAAGGTTCTTCAGTATCTCGCTGATCGTAACATAGACTATATGTACTTGCTTGATGCGGACTGGCATCCTCAGCCAGACGCTATAGAAAGGACTCTGGAGGTTCTGGAGGCCCACGAGGATGTGGCCTTCGTGCAGACGAAACGGATATCATTTCCGGTCGGAATGAACTTGTTTCAGAAGTACGTCGCCCTTGCTGAAGAGGGCTGTTATTATGTCGACTTCGAAGGGCGTCAGGTTCTCGGGCATCCAATACTATTTTCCGGCTGTTGCACACTATTTCGATTAGACGCCGTCGCACGTGTCGGCGGATTTACGCCCGGTCATCTTACTGAGGACTTGGATCTCACAAATCGACTATGGTTAGACGGCTGGAAGGGAATCTACTTGGGCAATGTAGTCAACCACGGGGAGGTGCCTTTTTCTTACGATCATTATCGAAGGCAGCAAGAACGGTGGGCAGCTGGTTCTGCGAGGGCGTTTAGAGATTTCTTCTGGCCTATTTTGGGTACTAAAAGGCTTAACTGGATCGAAAAGTTGTCTGCCATACGACAGAACGCCTATTTCACTACCACACTGCTGACTGGATTAGCCATCGTGATAGGTATGGCGACTGTTTTGTTCCTATCGTTGGGTTGGAATACCTACTCGGTGGAGTACTACCTATACGTCATGGGAGTCTTCAAAGTCCCGTTCATTATATTGCTTTACTGGTGCATTTTAGCGAACTTTATCGAACCGTTAATCATGATTATAGCCAAGAAACGCAGGTTTCGCGAACTGTTTCATCTACCCATGATGGTCTGGTACGCGTGGGGAGTTATTGTAACCTATGTCATTGGAAACATCAGGGGACTATTTGGATTCAAACTCGATTGGTTTCGAACCCCAAAATTCGTTCGCAATCGCGTGGGGCGTCTTCCTCGTTTGCCGGCTTCAATGCGTGCATTCAACCTGTGCACGTGTCTCGCCTTGACATGCTTCTATTTCAGCCAAGGCTGGGTCTTTGGATGGTTCGACGAGTTTTCACTGCTTTTGATTCCTGCGTTTATGTTGGCTTCTATTAAATGATGCATACCGATCAAGGCACAAACGTTTGCTGGTCAAATCATCGAGAGGCTCGGAGTGGAGACTGATAACAGCCCATCCAAAAACAAAAGTTCTGACTTCGTTCGGAGCACCCATCGAAGGACAGCATTGTTTTCCTGTGTCATAGCCTGCGGGACTTTTGTAGCAGCCATAATCGTGCTTGAGATTTTTTTTGAACCCAAAAAGCCACTGGGCATAGCTGGACGTCCATTGGAATATTACTTGATTTTTTCCAATAGTTTTAATCCTTCTTCTACGGCTATCTTTCGCCCTCGCATAGCTGATTGGTTTATAGTAGGCTGA
>Ga0255379_10025_pt1 | contig 20163 bp, 16 predicted proteins | sample ANMaggSeSYBR01I3_FD_182105 | JGI IMG/M metagenome (GOLD analysis project Ga0255379, IMG submission 182105) | Sediment cell enrichment communities from methane seep in Santa Monica Basin, California, United Staets - ANME aggregate JGI... | ecosystem: Environmental > Aquatic > Marine > Cold seeps >... | reverse complement strand
CCTTCTCAACCAAAGGAAGTCGATAATGGAAATACAATCAAAAACTTTGGGTACCATCATCGCCATTGTAATATTCGGAGGAATTATGGGTGCGTCCGGTTTAGGCCTGTGGAATCCCCAGTTATCCAGAAACTCCGTCAATATCCGGGCCAATCAAGGTGCTGGAACTTATAATCCCGCTGATATCCGCGGCTCTCATCATTTTAGCGATATCAGTGAGTTATTCGATATTCCCCTGGAGATACTATGCCGTGCTTTTGCGCTGCCGGAGGATGTCGATCCAGCCACTTTCCAAAACTTAGATTTCGAGACCATTTACCCCGAATTTGAGGGGGAGCAAGAGATCGGGAATGGTTCAATGAAATGGTTCGTTGCACTCTACACAGGCCTGCCCTATGAATTGGATTCAGACGAGGAAGATACCTACCTGCTGCGTCCAGCAGTGGATATTTTAAAAAGCCACGCTGTCCTGACCGCAGAGCAGATCGCTTACTTGGATAAATATACCATCGAGATAGAAATCGGCTTGGAGCCGATTGAATATAATTTATCGGCGGACGAATTGCAATCCAACGAAGAAGCAGACAAAAAAAGTGAAAATGCGGTACACGAAGGAGATGAAATGGTCATGGCTGGCCAGACAACTTTTGCAGACCTCCTGAACTGGGGCATATCTGTTGAGCAAATCGAAGCCATCATTGGCGGAAAAATTCCTAATCGCTTGACTCTTGTGCGGGATTACTGCACAGAAAATGGACTCCCTTTCGGCGGAATCAAAACTGACCTTCAATTTGAGCTAGACAAAATAGGATAAAACCCTCTATCTGGAACAAACCCATTTATGGAATTTGTACGATCATGAAAATTTTTACTTTGACAAATGACTGGGCTGCCCGTGAATTCACGGGCAGCCCATAGATTGTTTTACCTATCGCTCAATAACCAATTCACTTGCGGTCACTCGAGTGCCATTGCCTAACGTATCACTGACCGGGCAGCGGCTCTCCATGAATTTTTTAAACTCGCGTAATTTGTCTTCTGGAGAACTTGACTTTATGTGAATAGTAAATCGCACAGCCTCAAATCCAGGGCGAACGCCCTCTTTACCGAGCATAAAGCCATCAGGATCCAGATCACCTTCGGTCTCGACCCACAAATCCTGCAAGTCGATCCCCTGCGCCTTCGCGAAAGCCGATCCAACGATTACCAGGCACGAGCCCAATGAAACCAGTAAACCTTCAACAGGATTCATACCCTTGTTTGTGCCGCCTAAACTCTCTGGTTCGTCCATAATGATCTTGAAACCACGCGATTCACTCTCAGCAATCAACCCTTCTTTGCCTTTCCGGGATACTGCTTTAAATGTTGCAACTGCCATTATATTTTCCTTTCTTTTATATTATATTTATCAATATTATCATATTAAAATAGTTATTTACGCTTATCGATACAAAATAGCTAATTCACTAGATTATTGAAGTAAAAATTTTTACTATTGCCTTATTGGGAAAAACGTGATGGATATGTAATTCGTTTCAGCTATTATTTCGTAGATTCAGCTGAGTTTTTTCATTCACAACCTCAGCGATATTAAGAAGATCATTATGACGGATATATTTCCGGGATAAATGTCTGGTTCTTGATAGGTGGCCGCACATAACCAGTGTCACTCTGACGCGGCGGAAGTTTGATTTCGGGCGGGGTTAAATCTTCATATGGTATCAGTGACAACAAATGATTGATACAGTTCAAGTGTGCCCGGCGCTTATCATCTGAATTGACCACATACCAGGGTGATAATTTGGTATCCGTATACTTAAACATATCATCCTTCGCTTTGGAATACTCTACCCATCTCCTGCGTGACTCCAGATCCATTTCGCTCAATTTCCATCGTTTGGTTGGTGTATCGATGCGTGCTTTAAAACGCCGCTCCTGTTCCTTATTACTAACTGAAAACCAGTATTTGATCAGAATAATCCCTGAACGCATGAGCATATTCTCGAATTCCGGGCAGGATCGGAAGAACTCTTCAACTTCTTCCTCAGTGCAGAAGCCCATTACCCGCTCTACACCAGCACGGTTGTACCAGCTGCGGTCAAACAAGACCATTTCCCCGGAAGCCGGCAGATGAGCAGCATAGCGCTGAAAATACCACTGCGTACGCTCGCGCTCGGTAGGTGTGGGCAGAGCGGCAACCCGGCAAATGCGTGGATTCAGTTTCTCGTTAATGCGCTTAATCATCCCCCCTTTTCCAGCCGCGTCACGGCCCTCAAAAATGACAACGATTTTCAACCCCTTCTCGCGCACCCATTCATGAAGTTTGACCAGTTCGATTTGCAGGCGCGTTAATTCCCTCTCATAGAATATCTTTTTTAGACGGGGTTTTTTCTTAGTTTCATTTTCTTTGGTTTTGGCCACATTCCACCTCTTATTGAGTAAAACCAGTAATTCTTCTGAAAATCAACATCAATATCCTATTATAGCAAAATATGCTGTTGCCCAATTACGTGGTTAATCCAATGAAAACAATATTGCATATAAAAAGACCTCCGCAGGATTATGGAGGTCTTGACTTTATTACTCAGTATCTGAGTATATCTAAACGAAACTATTGTTGTTTTCTATCCCAAACATCATTAAGTATTTGTTCTTTCTCAATCTACATTCTCTTCGGTGACAGGCGGTGCATAGGGTCCTGTTAACTCACAAATCACCATATTGTCCAGTGAAGCAACTGCCCCTGGCTGAGTAAAATGCATCATGAGCCCGCCAGAAGGAATTGGATCTGGGTCATCCAGTGCGACATATAATTCATCATTGATCCAGAATTCTAAAGAGTTATCGTAGAAGGCAATCGCGACGCTGATCCATTCTTTCTCGTTAAATCCCCTGTAAGCACTCGCTTGATGCTCTCCATTTTTTATATGCATGATTTGAACACCCTCACCCCCTGGTTGAAATCGGATCAGATATCTCTGCTCATCTTTTTCGTGGAAATGAATAAATATATCATTGTCATTAAATGTATCCCATTTCCAAACAATATTCCCGAACTCTTTCCCGTCCTCAATGGGTGTTCCGGCGCCTTCAGTGTTTTCCACCATAAATGTAAGCGCTTTTCCGCGACCTTCAACATCTTCAAATTCCCATCTTGGCCTAGATATTCCATCCCAACCCTGCGCAAATCCATCTTCAAAATCTTCTATATACAAAACTTTCTGACCTTCCTGGCATGCTTCAGATGGTTGTATTTGAAGCGGATCAACCTGCATGGAATAGGATTTTGTGTTCATCCCTCGTTCAAGGGTAACAGTCTCTTCAACAGGATCGTATCCTTGAGCAGATATGACCAATGCAACCTCTCCACCTGGTAAATTCAAGAACTCAACATTCCCCGAATCATCCACAGCAGATGCATCAGTTTCGAGTTCTTTGACCTTAACATATGCCATCGTGATGGGATTACCCGATTCGTCTTCCAGGGTAACCTCAAGATCAAATGGCAAAGGCGTAGGTGTGAGAGTCGGTTTCGGCGTAGGCGTCCAAGCGGACGCCGTCATGGTTGCAATTGCCTCCTCTGACGGACCGCATGCGTTTATAAACGTAAGACTGAAAAGAAAAACCATTATCAAACAAAACATCTTCCTCATTTTTTCCACTCCTTTTTCATCATCTTTGTATTGATTTGCAATCTTTGTTTACCTTTTCGATGTATATATCCTTATTGAATCCTCCTTCTTAGCAGCTATTAAAACAACGAGACCACCTAACAGGTGGTCTCGTTGTTTCTCAATATTTCAACAGCAATTTAATTAAACACCCGCTTCAAAGTTCAGATTGAGTATGTTTTTATTATATACGGTTTTATAAATAATTCAATTTGAAATAAGCGCTTTTCAGTGCTCTCTTAAATCACAAATATTTGACGACAGGAATACACGCATCATCACAAACACATTAATTTGGTATTTCCCTTTCCTCGTCCTAACTGCACCCAAAATTAAAAGTATGTTTCCACCAAATCGCTTTTTTATATTTATTGCCAATTTAAATATTCGAACTATAGGCTTATTGAACAATCTTTTCAATCAATCTTGTTAATACTTATGATTTTGCCACCAGATATGGTATTCTTTCAGAAAATAAATATTACACATATTACAAGAATTAAGGAGATAATCAGGGAATCAATATGAAAATCATCAAAGACCTCATCCTAAACCAGGGCGCCAATCTGGGCAATGGTATTCTCAAGGTAGATTCTTTCATCAATCACCAAGTAGATCCGCGCTTGATGGAGAAGTGCGGGCAGGAGTTCGCACAGCGTTTTGCAAAGGTGAAACCCTCACGTGTATTAACAGCAGAGATCTCTGGCATCGCACCAGCACTGATGACTGCATACGCTTTAAAAATCCCGGTTGTTTTTGCCCGTAAGAGTAAACCCATCACTATGCCCGACCAGGTTTATCTGACCGTCGCACCCTCGCACACAAAGGGTGTCCTGGTTGAGCTGATCGTCTCGCCTGAGTACCTGGGACACGGTGAACGTGTTTTAATCATCGATGACTTTCTAGCAAGCGGTGCCACCATTAACGGGCTGGTGCGCCTGACCCAGGCAGCCGGCGCAACATTAGTTGGTATCGGCGCGTTGATCGAAAAAGTGTTTGAGGGCGGCCGTGAAATGCTCTCTTCCCTCAATGTGCAAATTGAATCACTGGTATGCATCACCTCGATGGAAAATGGGAAAATACTGTTTAAGGATGATTAACCGCCAAGACACAAAACAAATAGCATTATTTACCACTTTTGTACCTCACACTTCTTAAGGTTAAATATTATGAGTATAGCAATCCTCGATTATGGTTCTCAATACACACAATTGATCGCCCGGCGGATACGTGAACTACAAGTCTACTGCGAACTGTTCCCCTGGGATGCGCCCGAGCATGAAGTATTAGCAATAGCGCCTCAGGGATTGATCCTCTCAGGTGGGCCAGCTTCAGTCTATGAAAACAGCGCGCCTGCGCTGCCTCCATACATACTTGAAAGTAAGCTGCCGCTGTTGGGCATCTGCTACGGTATGCAGCTGCTGGTGCAAGAACTGGGCGGCAAGGTAGCGCCCTCCAATCAACGTGAATATGGATTGTCTGAGATCACAAGCAGTACTGATAACCCTCTCCTGCCGCCAGGTTCACACCAGGTTTGGATGTCGCATGGCGATCGCGTGGAAAAATCCCCGCCTGGCTTCGCCTTGCTAGCAGCCAGCGGAAGCTGCCCCATCGCCGCCATAGGTGACAGCAAGCACCATATCTATGCGCTGCAGTTTCACCCCGAAGTACATCACACACCCAGCGGATTAGAAATGCTGAAACGCTTTGTGGTTAATATCTGCGGCGTACCAACCAATTGGACACCGCAGTCCATCATTCAAAGTGCTGTGAAGAACATCCGTCATCAGGCGGGCAAGCACAACGTGTTAGCAGCTGTCAGCGGAGGGGTGGATTCCAGCGTAGCAACTGCCCTGGTACACAAGGCAATTGGATCACAACTCCGTGCAGTATTCGTAGACAACGGCCTGCTGCGGCAGGGTGAACGCGAACAAGTTGAGGCAGCTCTGCGCGCCCAATTAGGCCCTGAACTGCACGTAGTGAATGCCAGCCAAACCTTCCTTTCTGCTCTGCGTGCCATTGATGATCCAGAACAGAAACGCATAATAATCGGTGAAACATTTATCCGCGTCTTTGAAGACCAATCCAGGAAACTTGGCAAAGCGCAATTCCTGGTACAAGGCACCATTTATCCAGATGTGGTCGAATCGCGCGCTCCGGAACGTTCCCATGCACAGCGCATCAAGACCCACCACAATGTGGGTGGTCTGCCAGAGCACATGGATTTTGAATTGATCGAACCTCTACGGTATCTTTTTAAAGATGAGGTGCGCGCGGTGGGCGAAGCGTTAGGTTTATCCGAGGAACTGGTCTGGCGACAGCCCTTTCCTGGTCCCGGGTTGGCAGTACGCTGTTTAGGCAATATTTATGAACAGCGCTTAGCAAAATTACGTGCCGCGGACTCCATTTTCTGTCAGGAATTAATTGAGGCGGGTTTACTTAACAAGCATTTTCAAAAGGGGCAGGGCATCGCGCAGGCATTCGCTGTGCTGCTGCCGGTCCGTTCAGTAGGAGTGATGGGCGACCAACGCACCTATCAGGAAGCAATCGCCCTGCGCGCTGTCACCACCCAGGATTTCATGACCGCCGACTGGGCACGTCTGCCGCACGAATTACTGGCACGCGCCGCCAACCGGATCGTCAATGAGGTAACAGGCATCAACCGAGTCGTATATGACATCACCAGCAAACCTCCTGCTACCATCGAATGGGAATAAGTAATTTGTTCTCAGTGAAATAAATTTCAATCGTAGCTATATACCAAGATGTATGGAAAGACCTCCGAAATTTCTCAGAGTTCTTCTATTTTTAGATTTTGTATTTATATAAGCTGAATTCAAGTTAAATAATAATTTTTCTCACAAAAAAAACCTTAAATATTCCTCAGGAAAGTTGGCTTCCGTATTCTTTAACAAAACCAAGCCATTCTTTATGCTTGGCATGGCTCACAAAACCAGTATCACCAAAATTCAACCACTTAATTTCTTTAATTCCGATAAAGCTAAGTGTTCCCTTACAAAGGACCGATTCCAACGCGTTATTATTTTCTTTACGATGTAAATCATCTGGCACACCGGTAGTGGTTAAAATCGTTGCGCCAGAAATATGACTTAATAACGGTTTCGGCACTTGATCCGTTGTAAAAGCAAACCCGGGCAGTAAAACCTTATCCATCCACCCCTTTAACCTGGTTGGCATAACCATCCACCAGATAGGAAAAATCAGCACAAGATGATCAGATTGAATCAGGCGCTCTTGATACTCCTTGATCTTTGGATCAAGACTCTTCCCCTGAGCATATCCAGCAAGTTCTTCCTCAGACATGATCGGATTAAATTTCTCTTTGTTTAGATCAAGTACATCAAAGTCGTTAATATTTTCCTTGATGCCTTCAATAAACGAACGCATAACCGCATAATTAAAACTGCCATCCCAGGGATGATCAATAATAATATGGAACTTCATTGCATTTTCTCCATGATAACTATCAAGTAATTGTACGGTGAAACAGGAGATAAGAAAACCAAATGAATTTATTCTAATAATGCATTTGATTTATTAATGATAATTCACGCCCCTGTTTGATTCCCGGTTATTCAGGCAATATCTATCATTCACGCAGGGTCGATTTTTAACCCATACGGATAATTCATGACACACAAACAAGATTCTGCTGATTTTCTTATAAAAAATCAGTAAGTGGATTCTTTTTCAAAACAAAACTCACCCCAACCCAAATGCTCACACTTGCAAAATAAGCGCAAGTTCTTCTAAGGCCTGCTCCCTGCTGGTGAAAAAGATCGTGTGGAGCCCTATCTTTTTCGCACCATCGATATTTTTTATCCGGTCGTCAATGAACACAGACTCATCCGCTTTGACGCCCAGGCGATCAAGCATTAAGTTAAATATCGCCGGGTCAGGTTTGACCACACCAACCTCGCAGGAGATAATGATCTCGTCGAATACACTGCCAATCGCCCATTCTTTCTCGATCTTTGGCCGCAGGTTATTTGAGTAATTGGAAAGCAATCCTATTTTGTACTCCTTGCTCATTTTTACGATTTGTTTTAGAAGATCCTCGTCAATGTACGCTTTCTCATTAAATACCTCTTCAAGAAGGTACTTTCTATCTCTAGAAATCTGGAGAGTATCCAGCACATACTCATTGAATTGATCCATTGTGATCTCGCCCAAATCCACTTTGTCATTGGTGTCGCCAAAATAAATCTCCCGAACTTTTTCATACGGGGCATTTAGTGCTTTTGCAACCGTTAAAGAAATGTCGTTTTCATCTGTCAACATCAAAACACCTTCCATATCCCAGATCAACGCTTTTATAGTCACAGGTCTATCTCTTCAGGAAGATGTGAATTGCGGCTGATTTCAATCAATCTCATATTTCCATTTTCATCGCGCTCGATCTCACTAACGCTACAAGTAGTGAGCACAAACTTCGGTGTAAAAACAGGATTGCCGCCAAACTCATGCGTTAAAATATTCCGAAGAACAAAGGAGTGAGCAACAACAGCAACCGTTCCATTTGGGTTTTCTGCAACAATCTTTTCCCAGGCATTCACCACACGGCCTCTGAATTTTACGTACCGGTCACCAGAGAGAAATCCACTAATCATTCTAGAAATAGTGTAGATAAAAATCAGGATCTTTTTTTCCTTTACTACAGGCCAATAATCACGCCTTCCTTCCATCCAGCCAAAATCCATTTCCCTCAGTCCGTCTACGGGCTCAATTCCGAGTGAAGTAACCTTACTAATCTCCTCTGCAGTTTGCATAGCTCTGGAAAGTGAGCTGGAATACAGACGGTTTACTTTTATTTCTTTAAAAGTTTCCGCGGTTAATTTGGCCTGCTTTTTTCCGTATTCGCTAAGCGGGATATCAGAAATGCCATGCAGAATTTCCTTCTCGATCCAATCAGTAACTCCATGCCGCACTAATAAAAATTTTGTCATTCGCATCCTTTATGAATAGTTTTCGTCAAGCAAACAGAACAAATTTTACTATTAATATTCCGTTCTTCATGTAACACCCCTACTACTTTCCGCAGCGGTATGACCACCTACCTTTATCATCCCAGGAAAATCATCGCAAAAACCATAAGTTCGATTAATGCTTTCCTAAACCAACACCCAGCGCTCGATATATAACGATTACGAAATACACCCTTTAATACCGCCAACTCCCCATGCAGCACAGTTTAAAATTATTGGTTCAAAAATAGACTCTTTGAAAGAAATGTCCTCTAACCAACCTTTCTTAGTTATACTTAAACGAAATTGAGAGTAAGGAGAACTTATGAAACCACGTAAGATAAAAGATGGTATTTATTGGGTAGGTGCTGTTGACTGGGATCGACGCCTATTCGATGACCTCATACCTCTGCCAGATGGCACCAGCTACAATGCCTACCTGATCCAGGGTAGCGATAAGACAACGCTGATAGATACTGTTGAACCTGAAATGTCGCACATTCTACTCAACCGCTTGAAGCATCTGGGCATTGAACACATTGATTACATTATCGCTAATCACGCCGAGCAGGACCATTCAGGCACGCTCCCGCTAATTTTAGCGCAGCACCCTCAAGCGCAAATTGTCTGCACGCCTAAATGCAAGAATATGCTGCTGGATTTAGCATTGGCGCCTGAAGACCGTTTTCTCACAGTAGACGACGGCGCAACGCTGTCGCTCGGTGACCGAACGCTTGAATTCATCCATGCCCCATGGGTCCACTGGCCCGAAACCATGCTGACCTATTTACAGGAAGACAAAATTCTCTTCTCCTGTGATTTTTTAGGTTCTCACCTGGCCTCCACAGATCTATACGCCAAAGACGAAGGGCTGGTGTATGAAGCAGCCAAGCGCTACTACGCGGAAATAATGATGCCGTTCAGTAAAATGATCAAGAGAAACCTGAAAAAGATTCAGGAATACGAATTTTCCTTGATCGCCCCCAGCCATGGACCGATATACGACCGGCCGAAATTTATTTTAGATGCCTATCACGATTGGGTATTTAGCGAGCCAAAGAATATCGTCGTACTGCCCTACATCTCGATGCACGGCAGTACCCGCAAGATGGTAGAACATCTGGTAGATGCCCTGATCGAAAATGGAGTCACGGTCAAATTATTCAATCTGATCGTCACCGATATTGGAGAACTGGCCATCTCGCTGGTGGACGCAGCTACCATTGTGATCGGATCACCCACCGTCCTGGGCGGAGCGCATCCGAATGTGGTGTACGCTGCCTATCTGGCCAACGCCCTGCGTCCTAAAACGAAGTTCGTCTCGATCGTTGGATCCTTCGGGTGGGGCGGCATAATGGTAGAACAGCTGGCAGGCATGATTCCCAACCTGAATGTAGAGATACTTGATCCAGTTGTGATCAAAGGACACCCCAAAGTGGAAGATTTCAAGGCCCTTGATAAACTAGCAGCTTCTATCGCGGAAAAACATAAAAACTTGGAATAGATTCAAAACAACACAATGACCGCTTTATCATAGGGTGCGTTACTAACGCACCCTGTTCACTTTTATCATCCTGAGTACAGCAATCGTGAAGCACTCCCTCCGATATTTGTCATTGCGAAACCAGCATAGCAGGTGCAGCAATCTTCTTCTTACATAAAACCTTTCCCCTTCCCTTACCTTATCAACCCATTACCTCTACCTGTTTTCTAGTTCACAGATCTCAATCGAAAAACAAGAAATTATGGCAAGAATATTCCGTTCCATTTGGACTAATAACAACTGTTGGCCAGTCATCCTCTTGAATCTGATACCTCTTCAAACTGTCCCGAACCGCATCCAATTCACGCGCCGCATTCCAATCCGAGAAATGGAACGACTGCCAGGATTGTACGTGTGAATCATCAGTTTCTTTGGATGCTTCGTAACATACAATGGCAGCGCCAACCCCGTCCTTAATTTTTAAGGGAAGATCCAATGAGGAATAGGCCTTTGCCAATGTAGGTACCGCGTCACTTGTGAGCGTCGAAAGGTAAGAGGCATCCAACTCCTTACCATGAACCGCCCGGTTGATATTCTGGCGTGCAATAAATCCATCCACATTCAGGATGTTGAGGGATGCAGTGAATCCCATCAGGACGAGCAAAGCAATATTAACAAAAGCGCGCTGGTGTTTAAGAATTTCAATTGCAACCACAGCCATCAATAGAATACCCAGCCAGATCATAAACACGTGTGAGTATGTGCGCAATTGCGAGAAACCATACGCTGACTCATACAAAAAAAGCCGCTGAAACGAAGATGCCAATATGATTATTACCAATAAAACAAGCCCAACAACTAATCCGGAAAAGATTTTCTCCTGTTTGTTGGATTCGCGTTTCGTGATCACGCTTAGGCTTTGTAAAAGTATCAAACTGAAAACAGCTACAGTCACCAGCTCACCAAATCCGCGCCGCGCATATTCGGAATATGTGAATCCTTCAATAACGATGTTTGCTTGTCCAGAAAAGAAATACTGGAACTGAATAGTCACAAAAGCGCTGAATAGGAGCAACACACTCCCCAATATAATTGATGCTTCTGTAAAACCCAAAAATGGCGCCACAGTGGGTTTGTCTAACCCGATCAATTTTTTATTTTGGCTCCGGCTTTCCCCATGTCTGATAATTCCAACCAGAAAATATGCAATGATAAGGATGTACGATCCTCTAAAAATGATTTCAGTCAGTTTTTCGGGATTCAGATTAGCTAAGAAGTCATCAAGCCTTTGGGCAAATATTTGATCTGCCGAGGAAAAAAGAGCTGTAAAAACCAATAATGCGGGAAACGCCAGCAGCAGACCGCGCACGATCGGCCAGACACTTTTTTTGTGCTTTCTTCCATCACTTATCTTTTGCTGAGGATCAGTGTTTGTTATTTGGGCCCAGCCAAGGGAAAGCATACTGCCAATCAAATGGAAAGAATTCGCCACATAATCACTCAAACCATACAAGATCCACAGGCCGCTGCGGTAGGTCATTACCAAAACAGCCGCCGTAAATAAAGTGAGTGCATAATTCAGAAATGATGTAAACGGATCTGAACGGACGAAAGTCATCACAGAAAAGAAAATGATCGGAACAAGCAGAAAAAGGCTCTTCCTGGCGGGGCGAATGTTTTGTGCTCGAAGCAGCAGATACCCAGCCGCCAAACACAAAACGATGAAGATGATAAAAGAAATCCCCGGGGCTTTCTTCCAGAAAAGAATGTCAAAAGCAACCCCCAGGAAAAGCGAAGTAAATAGCAGTTTTTTTCTCATTTTTATGCACTCCATTGCGATCATTAACCCGCAATCCTACCCCAAATATTTTCCTGAAACTATCAAATCATATCGAAAAACAATCAAAACATCCCAAACCCTTTTCTTTCTGAGCGCACAATCGCAAACCCAATAAGTTAAGTCTTGCAATTTGTCCTGCGGGGTTTACAACTATCCGGTGAAAAATTATCTGGTCTTTTTTTTCAACATGCAGACTCTTATTCTCATCAAGCCGATAAATCAACATCCATCATCTATACCTTATATAAGAAATCGCCCTTTCAAAAGGAAGAAGGGAAGATCCAATGCATCCACTTGCTGCTAATGAATTTTCAAAACAAACCAAGCGAGTGCAAGCAATTAACAATGAAATAAAGATATTAAAACCAGATGAGATGAAGAGCGGATTATTGGTACAATTTTATTGTTATTATTGGAAGCACGGTAAAATTAGAAAAATAAATTTGTCTTTCAAGCTTATCACGTAAGAATTCCCAAATGCGTCACGAACGAACTAAGCTATCACAAGGAGTAAATGAATGGTTGAGCAAACAATTATCACCATCTTAATCGGCTATGCCTTCGGGTGTATCCAATCCGCATACTTAATCAGCAAGATGGTTGGAAAAATGGATATTCGCGAACACGGCTCTGGCAACGCGGGTGCCTCAAATATCACAGCCATTATGGGGTGGAAATACGGATTCATTGTCGCCTTTGTAGATGTTCTTAAAGGGATCTTGGCTGTTTTAGTTGTGAAGTGGATTTTTCCCAATAGCCCTGATTTAGCCTATCTCTCCGGCATGATGGCAATTATTGGACACATCTTCCCTTTTTATTTGAAATTTCGAGGAGGAAAAGGCGTAGCCACTCTGGTGGGAATGATGTTTGGCTTAAACTGGAAACTGGGAACCTTCTTTTTGCTTCTGGTGGTTGTTCCTGCGCTGCTGGCTGATTATATTGTTATTGGTTCATTCACCACTTTTACCACACTGCCTATTGTGACTTATATATTAGGATATCCGATTATCTTCACTCTAATGAGCGTTTGCCTGACCGTCCTCGTTTTTTACCTGCATCGCGGCAATATTCAGCGAATCATCAATAAAGAAGAACTAAAAATTAGTACGGTTATAAAAAGGAGGTAAGTTTATCTCGCAGGGAATTTCTCATAAGCGTAGTTGTGAATAAAGGAAGCGACACACGCTAAGATTGCCCTGCCACCTCATAATACACGACCCGTGGTTCAAATTCAAGTAAAAAGCCCTTATCTTCAGGGTAGTATTTTGCCAGTTCCGCATCGTCTCCCGCAAAACCTTTTATCACATCCATATTTTCCCAAAAAGTCATGGTAATAAAATGGGTAATTTCACCTTCCTCACGTTCCAGAACATAGACGCTGATATTTCCTTCAACCGATTGGTAATCGGGAATAGCTCGTTCATTCAAAAACGTTCGATACGATCGCGCCTTGCTTGTCAGCACACGCCCATGCCACATCCGTACGATCATTTAATCTCCTTCATTAAATAATTCCGTTTTGGAAAATCGGTTTTTTGGATTTGAACAATTCTAGTTTATTTTTACAATAGCCATGGTCCCCGCACGAATCATTTTCTTATTCCTCTTCGCAAGGGCCGCCTGCTCTGGGCATCACATGAAACCCGTAACATTCTGCTCCATGGACAGGGAATTATGTCCATTGTTTCCACAGAGATTGTATGCAAGAATCTAATTCAATAGACAGCCATAAAATCTATTATATAATATTATTACAACGTTTTTCAATTACGTGAGTTTATACTATCCATTTGTTTAGGTTAATAACATTGAAAGGGTATGTATGAGTGTTAAAACAAAAGCTCAATTATTGGCTGATATAGAAGCTTTGAAAAAACGCGTTATTGAGCTGCAGGCAGTCGAAAACGAACCCCCCCAGAAAAACGGTGTTTCCAAAGAACAAGCATACGCTATTGGTGAGCGAATTAATGAACTAAACTGCCTGTATGGCATTTCACATTTAGTTGAGACTCCCGGTATTGCACTACCGGAGATCCTGCAGGGAATCGCGGATCTTCTGCCTCCTGCCTGGCAGTGCCCGCAAATCACGTGCGCCCGCATCATGCTGAATGGCCAGGAATACAAAACAGGGAACTTCCGCAAAACAAAATGGAAGCTGGCGAGTGAGATCAAGGTAGGGGGTACGGATGCTGGATCGGTTGAGGTTTTTTACCTTGAAGGACGACCGAAAGAATATGAAGGGCCTTTCCTGAAAGAGGAACGCGCGCTGATAGATGCGGTTGCCGAACGTTTAGGCAGGATCATTCATCGCGTGCAGGCGCAAGAGAAAGTGGAGCACCTCAACCTCGTGCTGCAGTCTATCCGCGATGTCAACCAGCTTATCATCCGTGAAAAGAACCGCGGTAAATTGATCCGTGAAGTTTGCAGCACCCTCACAGAGACACGCGGGTATTCCACTGCCTGGGTTATGTTGTTAGACGGGCACGGCAAATACATAGATAGCGCCGAATCCGGTTTAGGAAAGGGCTTCACACCACTGCTGAAAGAGCTAAAGCAGGGTAAATTCCCTGCCTGTGTTAAGCAGGCACAGTCGCGGTCAAAACCCATAACAATCGATGATCCCTCCTCCACCTGCGCTGACTGCACGATCACAGATATATATTCTGATAAGGGGCGCATGACGGTTCAGCTTGAGCATGCTAAAAAAGTTTATGGGGTTCTGTCGGTTTCTTTCGGGGTCGATATCGCTGTCGATGAGGAAGAGCTGTCCCTGTTCGATGAAGTAGCCGGGGATATCGCCTTTGCCTTATACAATATTGAAACAGGGCAGGAGCGGGATGAAGCTGAAGCGGAATTGTTACTGAAAAACCTGGCTTTCGATGCATCTATTTCAGCAAACAGCATATCAGACACCCAGGGCACGCTCATATATGTGAACGAAACTTTTCTCGATACCTGGGGGTACTCCAATAAGGAAGAGGTGCTTGGTAAGCCGATCAGCGATTTTCTTAGTTTTGATGATGAAGCCATCAATATAGTCAGTGTGTTAAATGAAACCGAATCGTGGGAGGGGGGATACACGGCACTTAAGAAAGATAAAACCACCTTTGACGCATACGGGCTTGCGACTGTAATTAAAGATAAATCCGGAAAGATTCTTGGTTATCAATCCGTAGTTCAGGATATCTCGAAGAAGAAACAGGCAGAAAAAGAGATCATCAGCCGTGAACGATTTATTTCCAATACTTTTAACGCAATCCAGGACGGGATCAGTGTACTAGATACTAATCTAATGATCCTGCGTGTGAACTCGGTCATAGAAGAATTGTACGCGAACCAAATGCCGCTCGTGGGCAAGAAATGCTATCAGGTATATCAGGGAAGAAAAACCATCTGCCCCTGGTGTCCATCAAAGCCTACCCTTGAAGATGGAAAACGGCATCTTGCAGTGGTTCCATATCCAAATGAGGAAAATCCCATCGGGTGGATTGAGCTGTCATCATTTCCGCTTATAGATACAAAAGGAAAGATCACTGGAGTGATTGAACATGTAAAGGACATCACCACCCAAAAACTGGTCCAACATGAGCTGGAAGAGAGCCTGGAATATCAAAAGACTATTTTTGAAACTACGTCATTGGCAACCGCGATTATCGGGGAAGACTCTACGATTTTGAATGTAAACACAGCATTCGAAATATTTTCCGGCTTCTCCAAAGAAGAATTGGAAGGTAAAAAAAGATGGACGGAGTTTGTCACACCAGAGGATCTGATAATGATGAAAGACCATCATTATCAGCGAAGAATCGACCCAGACACTACTATAAAGAATTATGAATTCCACTTCATCAACAGGGCTGGGGATGTCAAAAATACACTCCTGCATGTGGACATGATCCCGGGCACAAAAATCAGTGTAGCTTCACTCCTTGATATCACCGAGCGTGTACAAGCGGAACAGGAGTTTGAACTGCTGCTGAATCTGAGCCGCCAGGCAAACACTGAGACCAAACTGGATGACCTGCTGTTTTTCATCGCGAATCAGATTGTGAAAATTATTCCCCCCGCTGAAGCTGCCTTGATCTTTCTTTATAATGAAAAAAGAAAAGTAGTCCGAGTTCAGGCCTGGGCTGGCTCCTACGGCTTCGATGTTGATGGGGTTGAATTTGAAATTGCTGATGGCCAGGTTGGCAGGATCTTCCGGACCAAGAAACCAGCTTTGATCAGGGATGTATCTAATGATCCTGATTTTCAATTATTAGATATACCCGGCATCATAGAAATTAAATCTCAGATCATTGTTCCCTTCATTTTCAAAGAGCGTGTTGTAGGCGTGATCTATGCTGACAACTTAACAAAGACAGACGCTTTTTCGCAAAAGAACCTGGACCTGCTCGAATCGATCGGGAATCAATTGGCTGGAACGATCGAAAACTCGCAACTGTTTGATCAGGTAATAGAGAGCGAGGAACAATACCACTCAGTTGTTGATGATTCCCCCGGGTTGATCAACAGATTTCTGCCTGACGGGACGATTACATTTACGAACAAGGGGTACCGCAAGTTTTTTGGAAAAAAATCAGAGGAACTGATTGGCACAAACATACAGTTTTCAATTCCTGAAGAATACAGGGAATCTGTTATGTTGAATATCGCCTCGCTCACAAAAAAATCGCCAATAAAAATATCTGAGAACAGGAATATAAGGCATGATGGCGAAATCCGTTGGCTGCGCTGGACAGATCGCGCGCTTTTTGATGACAGAGGCAAGATAATAAACTTTCAATCTTTTGGAGAAGATATTACCGAAAGCAAGCAGGCACAAAGAGCTATCCAACAGGAGAAGGATAAAGCGCAAAAATATCTGGATATCGCAGAAGTGATGATCGTTGCAATAAATAAAGACGGTGAGATCACCCTCGTGAACCAAAAAGGAGCCAGCATCCTGGGATACAAGATAGAAGAGCTAATCGGGAAAAACTGGTTTAACACCTGTGTACCTACAGCTGATAGGAAGCAGGCGAAGAAAATATTTGATGAGTTCATAACCGGAGGTGTGGCGCTGGGGGATCATTTTGAGCAGACTATTGTAACCAAATCAGGAGAAGAACACATCATCGATTGGCACAGCACGCCACTATGGGAGAGGAATGGTGAGGAGAAACACAGGATCGGATCGTTGAATTCCGGAGAAGATATCACCGAGCGCAAACTGGCTAAGGATGCACTGCAGAATGAGCGGGATAACATGAACAGGGTTTTTGAGGCCATGGTGGACGGAGTGTATCTTGTCAACAAAGAGTATGACATACAGTATGTGAACCCTGTACTTATAAAAGATTTTGGCCCCTATGAAGGCCGCAAGTGTTATTCATATTTTCACGACCGGAAGGAGGTTTGTCCCTGGTGCAAGAATCCAGAGGTCTTTAATGGGGAAACTGTTCAATGGGAATGGTATTCCGCCAAGAACCAGCGAACGTATGACCTCATTGACACTCCTTTGAGAAATCCGGATGGAAGTGTTTTCAAACTGGAAATCTTCCGAGATATCACCGAGCGGGTGCAAAACGAGAGAGAACTTCTCCAAAGTGAAAGACGTTACAAAGAGGCTGAATCGCTTGCGCACATAGGTCATTGGGACTACGAGCCATTCGAAGGAAAACTAACTTGGTCTGAAGAAACGTACACGATATTCGAGATTGATAAGGATGCTAGACCGTTATCAATTGAAGATTTTCTAAACCGAATACACTCAGAAGACAGAGAAACCATGAGAGAACAGATCAAAAAGAGTGAAAGCCGCCGGTCGGATTACAGGATCGTCATGGATGATGGTTCTCTAAGACATATTCATGAGGAGGTTTTAGTTAAACGCCATGAAGATGGAGAAGTCAAGATCATGAGAGGGACGGTTCAGGACATCACCGAGCAGGTGCAGGCAGAGCAAGTGCTAAAGCAGGAGCAGGAGAAAGCGCAACGATACCTGGATATTGCCGGGGTTGCACTTGTTGCGCTCAATCAGAAAGGTGCGATCACCCTCATCAATCAGAAAGGCTGCCAGATCCTGGGTTACCAAGAAGATGAGCTGATCGGGGTGAGCTGGTTCGACGCCTGCCTGCCAGAAAGGAACAGGAAGGAAGTAAAAGGGGTTTTTAAGAAATTAATGACTGGGGATCTTGAACCAGTGAAATTTTATGAAAACCCGATCCTAACCAGATCTGGAGAGGAAAGGATCATCGCCTGGCATAATACGGTTTTATTGGATGAAAAAGGGCGCAACATTGGCACATTGAGTTCTGGGGAAGATATCACCGAGCGAAAACTGGCAGAGAAAAGCACCGAGCGCCTTAGCCGCATATTCGAAGGCTCGCTTAATGAAATATATTTGTTCAGAGAGGATACTCTGGCATTTATTCAAGTGAATAATGCGGCTCAAAATAACATCGGTTTTTCGATGGAAGAATTACGAAAAATGACCCCTCTGGATATCAAACCTGAAATCACCAGCGAATTGTTTGAGGAAATGATCGTGCCTTTACGAAGTAAGGAGCAACAGGAAATTGTTTTTGAAACGGTCCACAAGCGGAAGGACCAGTCACTTTATGATGTAGAAGTGCACTTGCAATTAATGCACGGTGAGGATGAATCTGTGTTCGCCGCGATCATTTTAGATATCACGAAACGTATTCGCGCAGAACAACTGCTGAGCGCGCTCAACCAGGCGGCAGTTGCCATGGGAACCGCCCAGACACACCAAGATATTTTCAACGCGGTTGCCGAAGAGCTCAAACAGATTGATATCTCCTGTATTCTTTATCCGCTGGATAAAACACAGAGTAAGCTTTTCACAAAGTATGTGAGCTTCGAGTCCGCAGCAATAACTACTGTCGAGAAGCTGATGGGCTTGAAACATAAAGAATTCTACTCTTCGGTTAAATCAAGCGATATATATCAGAAAGTGGTCAGGGAGAAAAAGGCTTGCTTTACAGAAAATTCAGGGAGGTTATTGCAGCAGATCGTCCCGAAATTTGCCAAGAAAATCTCTCCTCGATTAATTAATATTATTGGTAACTCGAAAGCTATTTTATCTCCGCTCATAGTAGACAACAAGGTCATTGGCGTGTTCTCAATACAGTCAAGAACACTGACTCAGGAAGATATTCCAGCCACCACCGCCTTCGCTGACCAGCTATCTTCCGCCTGGAACAAGATAAAATTATTACAGAATTTGAGGAAAACCGTGGAAGGCACCATCCACGCCATTGCGGCCACCGTTGAAGCGCGCGATCCCTACACTGCTGGCCATCAGGGGCGGGTGGCTGATCTGACCGTTGCTATTTCAAAAGAAATGGGTCTTTCAAAGGATCAGACTGAAAGCATTCGTATGGCTGGTTTGATCCATGATCTGGGAAAGATTAACATCCCTGCTGAAATTCTCAGCAAGCCGGGTGAGTTAAGTGAGCTTGAATATAAAATAATTCAAACACACCCCCAGGTTGGGTTTGACCTGCTCAAGAAGATCGAGTTCCCGTGGCCGATAGCTGGGATGGTCCACCAACATCATGAAAAAATGGACGGCTCCGGTTATCCGCAGGGACTCATAGGCGACGACATACTGCTAGAGGCCAGGATACTGGCTGTGGCGGACATAGTCGAAGCCATGTCCTCCCACCGCCCCTACCGCCCGGCGCTGGGAATCGAAAAAGCACTGGCACAGATCAGGGAGGAAAGGGGAACGCTGTTAGACCCTGAGGTAGTGGATGCCTGCCTGAAGATATTTAAAGAAGGATATAAGTTACCTGAGGGTTAGAATATTTTTTGATTGTGACCAGTTGCTCATACAAATAAAGATACTTGTTTTTCTTTTTTAGGTGACTGACAAAAACCGCCTGTTCTGGTGCGTCACAATCAACCCGCAGCATCTTGCTCCACAGACAAGGAACTTTCTGTCCATAGCGTATCACAGCATTCATTGTGTCCACCCTGTTTCATTCCAATTGCGCTCAAATCGCACCGGGAAAGGCGATTCAAGAATTTTGAAAATATTTTGCATTTACATACGTCATTATCAAATAAAACAATAAACCATCCATAGAAAACCTTAGAGGTTGGCCAATCCTGGCACGCTTTTTTCTCAAGCAATCAACAACGAAATTTTCTTCTAACATTTATTGGCTTCTTTTC